>Ga0209061_1000529_pt1 | contig 92321 bp, 81 predicted proteins | sample Coa_R1_10_FD_187157 | JGI IMG/M metagenome (GOLD analysis project Ga0209061, IMG submission 187157) | Surface soil microbial communities from Centralia Pennsylvania, which are recovering from an underground coalmine fire - Coalmine... | ecosystem: Environmental > Terrestrial > Soil >...
GCGTCCTGGGCGGCGCTGTCGCCGGTGGCCTGCCAGTACTCGTGCAGCCCCCAGGCCGGGGCCAGTGACTCGTGGAAGGAGGAGCGCCGCCCGGTGGCGGCCGGGTCGCAGTTCCACCCGCCGTCGGGCCACTGGCAGGCGATCAGGGATGCGGCCAGGGACCGGACCCGCGGGTCGTCGGCCAGGCCGAGCCGGCGGCGCGGGTCAGGTTGTGCGCGATCGCGGCCAGGGCCAGCCAGGCGGCGTTGGCGGCGAGCACCCCGGAGGGGGCGTGGGCCAGCGGCCCGCTGGTCAGGTCGGCGAAGACCTGCTCGATCACGGCGTGGTCGCGGTGCTGGCCCTCGGCCTGCAGCATGGTGAACGGGGAGTCGGTGAGCACGGCGTGGTAGCGCCACGCCGGGAACAGTTCGCCCTGCCCGGCGGCCCGCGCCCGGGGCTGAGGTCGCGGACCCGGCGGACGATCAGCCGGGCGGTGACCTGCTGTCCCTCGGATACAGGGCGACGAGCAGGCGGATCATCCCCATTGCAACCTGACCTTCCCTGCCTCGACAATCCGGGACCAGCTTTCGAGTTGCGCCCGCAGTGCCTCCCGGCCCGCCGCGGTGATCTCATACGGCCGGCGGCGGTCCTCGCTGCGCAGCGGGCAGATGAGGCCGCGCTCGACCAGCTTGGTCAGCGAGCCGTACAACGTCCCCGGGCCGAGGGTGATCCCGGTCTGCTGGCGGATGTCCTCGGTGATGGCGTAGCCGTGCTTCGGGCCGTCGCTCAGCGACAGCAGCACGAGCACGCCGGGTTCCCCGAACCGGGCCAGCCCGTCCTGACCACGTCCTTGTCTCGCCATACATTGCATCGTATGACGTAATAGACAAGATTGCCAGCCGGCTGGGCTGCTTGTCCCGCGGGACCCACGGGCAAGGCGCTGCCTGGCAGAGAAGTGAAGCGCCGCAGCAGACAAAGCTCCCGGGATCAGTGCATCACGCGCAGCGGACGTTAACATGTCCGCTGTGCGGGCGTACGTTGGAGTGACCGACGGCAGCTGGTATCACTTCCTGGCAGCGCGTCCGGGACTGACCGAGGTGAATTTCTGGCAGCCCAGCGGAGCACGTGCATTCCATGCCGTGGCTCCGGGTGAGCCATTCTTCTTCAAGACTCATTACCCGGACAACAAGGTGGTTGGCGGCGGGTTCTTCAGCGGCTCTGTGCGGCTGCGGGTATCCGAGGCGTGGGAGCTCTTCGGGGAGGCTAACGGCGCCGCCAGCATCGGGGAGATGCGCGCGCGGATCGGGTACTACCGGCGGGCGCCGATAGGACCGGGGGAGGATCCTCTTATCGGATGCCTGTTCGTGCGGGATGTGCGGTTCTTCCCCGACGACGCGGCGGTGATCCCGCCTCCGCAGTTCGCGCCGAACATCGTCCAGGGCAAGAGCTACGACCTGAGCGACCCCTCTACGGCGTCGTACTTCGCCGACCTGCTGCAGCTGACCCTCGGCGTCGAGGTGGAGCTGGACTTCAGCGAGGGATGGCACCGGCCAGGGCCGGTATTTGGTGACCCCCGGCTGGCGCCCTACCGTCTTGGCCAGGGTTCCTTCAAGGCAGTCGTCCTGGATGCCTACCACCGCCGCTGTGCCATCACCGGAACGCACATTCCACCGGTCCTGCAGGCGGCGCACATCCGCCCGGTCACAGCCGGCGGCGAGCACCGGCTGGACAATGGCCTGCTGCTGCGCTCGGATATCCACACGCTCTTTGACCGGGGATACCTGGGTATCGATCCGCATTACCGGCTGCGCGTCAGCCCGAGGCTGCGCGCAGACTTCAGCAACGGCGATCAGCTGTACGCCCAGGCGGGCCAGGTCATCGAACTGCCCGAACGCCGCGCCGACCGGCCTAACCGGGAATTCATCGAATGGCACCTCGACGAGGTGTTCCAGGCCTGAAAGACGTCGCGCTAATGGCCGCCGCTCGCCCCCGGCGCCGGCACCCGGCACCGGGGGGCAGGGCCCACTCATCGGGGGTGCGGTGCCTGGTCGCGAGCCCAGGTATCCAGAGACGTATTGAGGCTTTCGAGACGCTCGACGCGGGCCCGGGCCGCCTTCGGGATGTGCAGGATGACCGCAGCCAGCAGCGCGTCGCAGAGCGCGAACATGGCCGCATACGAGTCGAAGAGGCTGATCGAGTCGACCTTGGTCCTGAACAGGTAGTCGGCGCTGGCGATGATGGCAGGAGGATGCTCGTCGGTAAAGGCGGCGATCTGGGCGCCGACCGAACGTGCCTCCTTGAGCAGGCGTATCAGGGCGGCCGTCGCCCGCCGGGGCTCGAAGATCACCAGCAGGTCGTTAGCGGTCATGTCGAGGATGCCGTCGGCTAGCAAGTCGCTCAGGCCCAGCAGCCTGACCCCGGGCCTGAGCTGGGCTAGCTGCATCGCAAAATAGGCTGCGACAATGCCGGCCTTCTTGGATCCCGAAACGTAGATCAGCGACTTGGAGTCGCGGGCCAGGCGGCGGGCCAGGGCGTCCAGCTGGGTTTCGTCGACCATGCTGAGGGTCGCGTCGAGGTTCTCCCGGTCCCGGGCGATCACGTCACGCAAGAGCGCGGCAATGGGCTTCCGGTCGCTCGCGACGTCCACGCTGAACCGCTCGTGCGGCGATGCGAGGCGGGCCCGCATCTCCACGGCTAGCTCCGCGCGCAGCTCGGCGAAGTCCGCGTATCCCAGCTTCCTCGCAAAGCGGGTCACGCTGGCCGAGCTCGTGCCCGCCGCGGCAGCCAGGTTCCGAGCGCTGAGCAGGGCTGCCTCCGGATAGCGGTAGGACAGCACCTCGGCCAGCTTTGCCTCGACGCCGGTCAGGTCGGCCGTGCCGAGCCGGGCCAGCGGCGGCATCCCGCTCAGCCCGCGCCGGACCACGCTCGCCAGGGCTGACCCGGCGGCGTGGTCGTCTGCGTGCTTCGTCCTGGCCATGATCAGGCGGTCCGCATGCACAGGCCGGGCAGCGCGGAGCAGGTGCGCGCCACGACGCGGAAAGCTACGGCAGACGCCGTGGTCACCACGAGAGCGGTACTCACTGGCGGTTCTCCTGGCCTCGTGCGCTCGCCGGTTCCCGGCCGGGCAGACGCCGCTGATCCGCAGGACAGTCTAGGTCACCTGCCCCGGCAGCAGCGGGGGACGCCACGACCCCGTCTTCCGGCGCTCAGGCCGGCCGGCCTGCCCAGGGGCTACTCGATAACCCATGACTGACGGGGCGTTGACGCTGCAACATGCCGCCGATAATATTGCTTCACCTTGAGGGCCGTTCTGAATCAAAAATCTCAGACTGTCACAACGGGGTCACGTGACAGATCCAAGATCTTCGGCCTGCAGCGTCGCAGGCTCCCAGCCTGAGCCCGGCTGAAGCCGGCATCAGCACCACACTGCCGTCCCCCGGCCGGGGGACACGGAGACGGCCACGACCCGACCTCGGGCCTGGCCCTGGCGAAGCTGGAAGGACCGACATTGGCCGAGACAGGGGTGCTCGCTGCGCCACCTCAGCCCGACGAGCCGTCTGGCCCGGAGCCTGACGAAGCGGCTCTGATCCCGGTGCTGTGCTACGGCCTCGGGCCAATCGGGCTCGGCGTCGCCGACATACTGGCCGAGCGGCCCGGCGTCGCGCTGACCGCCGCGGTGGACATCGACCCCGCGAAGATCGGGGCCGATCTTGGCGACCTGCTCGGCGGCCCCGCAGCGGGCGTACCTGTCACGGGCGAGGCAGGCGCGGCGCCGCCGCGCGGAGTGGCCGTCCACGCGACGGGCTCCAGGCTCGCCGAGGTTGAGCCTCAGCTGACAGGCCTGCTTGAACGGGGCTGGAACGTAGTGTCCACCTGCGAGGAGCTGGCCTATCCGGTGCCTTCGGACCAGGCGGTCGCACGGCGGCTGAATGAGGTGGCCAGCCGCCGCGGGCGTACGGTGCTGGGCGCCGGGATCAACCCGGGCTTCCTGCTGGATGCGCTGGTGCTGGTGCTGAGCGGGATATGCCGGAGCGTGCGCGCCGTGCGGGTGCGGCGGGTGGTCGACACGAATGCGCGCCGGATACCACTGCAGCGCAAGGCCGGGGTGGGCCTGACGGCCGCGGAGTTCGGCGCTCTGGTCGAGGCCAACGCAATAGGTCATGTCGGGCTGCGCCAGTCGGCGCTCATGGTGGCGGACCGGCTGGGATGGCCGGTTGACAGCTATCAGGAACGCATCGAGCCCGTCCTGGCCAGCGCGGCTACCCAGACCGGCCTGGGCCGCATGGAAGCTGGCCTCGTCATCGGCCAGCGGCAGCAGGCAGTCGTCGTCTCCGCCGGGCAGGAGGTCGTCAGGTACTCGCTGGAGATGAGCGCCGGCGCCGCGGCAGGAGATCAGATCGAGATCGACGGTGAACCGCCGCTCCGGCAGCACCTTGACGGCGTCAACGGGGACATCGGCACCGCCGCGATCGTGGCGAACCTGGTGCCGGTCGTGGCGGCTGCCCGGCCCGGGCTGCTCACCATGGCCGACGTCCTGCCGCTTCGCAGCGTGAGCTCCGGGGGCGTGAATGGCTGAGCTGAGCCTGGAGCGGGTCCAGGCTGCCGCCCGGCGGCTGGACGGCGTGGCGCACAGGACGCCGCTGGTCACATCCTCGGGCCTGGATTCCCGCTGCGGCGGGCGGGTGCTGGTCAAGGCGGAGATGCTGCAGCGCGCCGGGTCGTTCAAGTTCCGCGGCGCTTATAACCGGCTGTGCCTGCTCAGCCCGGCGCAGCGGGCAAAGGGCGTGGTGGCCTACTCGTCCGGCAACCATGGAGCGGCGGTGGCCCTGGCCGCCTCGGTCCTGGGCGTGCCCGCCCTGATCGTGGTACCCGAGACGGTGTCGCAGGCGAAGCTCTCGGCCATTGAGGGATACGGCGGCGAGGTATGCCGTTACGACCCGGCCACCGAGCACCGCGAGCACGTCGCGACGCGGCTGGCGGACCAACGGTCGATGACCCTGGTGCCGCCCTTCGACGACTACGACGTCATGGCCGGCCAGGGAACGCTCGGGCTCGAGATCGCCGAGGCGGCCGGCGGCAGCCTGGACCAGGTCCTGGTGCCGGTGGGGGGAGGAGGGCTGGCCGCGGGCGTGGCCACCGCGATCACCTCGCTGACCGGTGCCAGGGTGGTGGGCGTCGAGCCTGCCGGCGCCAACGACACCCAGCAGTCCATCCGCGCCGGGCAGCCGGTGAGCATCGCGTCAGCCGAGACGATAGCGGACGGGCTGCGCTCTACCCAGCCGGGCGAGCTGACCTTCCCGATCAATCAGGCGCTGCTGACTGACGTGGTGACCGTCGAGGACGCGGCGATCATCGAGACGATGCGGTTCTGCTTCTCCCGGCTGAAGCTGGCCGTGGAACCGAGCGGCGCAGTGGCCCTCGCCGCGGTCCTCGCAGGCGCGGTGCACACGGCGGGCAAGACCACCGCGGTGGTGGCGACCGGCGGGAACATCCACCCGGCCGACTTCACTGCCCTGGTCCAGCCCGCACCGCCAGGAATCCCCGCAACCCTGTAACCATCTGTCCTCCGGAGGCGAACACCGATGAAACGCACACTGACCTCGGCCCTGGCCGCCGGGGCACTATCTGTCGCGGTCGCTGCCTGCGGCAGCTCCGGCACCAGCCCTTCCACCAGCTCCACGAGCACGGCGGGGGCGCCGCAGCGCGGCGGAACGCTGATCTTCGCGAGATCGGCGGACATCCTGTCCCTCGACCCGACCCAGATAACCGACAACGAAAGCATCTGGGCCTCGGAGAATATCTTCGAGCCTCTCTTTGCCTCCGCGCCGAACGGCAAGACGCTGGTGCCCTGGCTGGCCACCTCCTACACGCTGTCGCCGAACCATCTGGTCTGGACGTTCCATCTCCGGCACGGAGTCCGGTTCGCCACCGGTGCACCGCTGACCTCGGCCGATGTGAAGTTCTCGATCGAGCGGGTTTCCGCCAAGGCCACCAACCCGTTTGCGTTCATCGATGCCGCGATCAAGAGCATCACCACGCCCGATAAGTACACGGTCGTGATCACCACCAAGTACCCCTGGGCGCCCCTGCTGGCCGACGTGGCGCTGTTCGCCAACGGGATCCTCCCGGCCAATTACGGCGGCGAGTCCGAGGCCCAGTTCTTCGCCCACCCCTACGGGACCGGCCCGTTCAGGGTGCAGCAGTGGGTTAAGGGGAGCCAGCTTGTGCTGGTCCGCAACCCCTATTACTGGCAGAAGGGCAAGCCCTACCTGAGCAAGGTAATCTTCACCGATGTCCCCAACGACAACACCCGCAGCCTGCAGCTGCAGGGCGGCCAGGCCCAGATCGACGAGTTCCCGCCGTTCTCGGCCATCAGCCAGCTCCAGCACACCAGCGGGATCAAGGTGGACATCTTCCCGTCCAGCCGGACCGATTTCCTGGAGTTCAACGAGGCGCACAAGCCGTTCCAGGACGTGCATGTCCGGCGGGCCATTTCCTATGCGCTGAACCGGAAGGCCATGATCCAGGCCGTGCTCTTCGGGCACGGCACGCCGGCCAACTCGATCATCTCCCCCGCGCTGTGGGGCTATGACCCCAGCAGCCCGGGCATCCAGTACAACCTGGCTGCCGCCAAGCGGGAGATGGCGCAGTCCTCGGTCCCCCACGGGTTCTCGACGACACTGCTGGTCGGCTCCGGTGTCACCAACGAGGAGTCACTCGCCCAGATCATCCAGGCTGAGCTGAAACCGCTCGGGATCAAGGTGACGCTGCGCCCGGTGGACCCGAACACCGAGTACACCGAGATCCAGAACGGCCAGTACGACATGGCGTTCAACTACGACACCACCGACATCATCGACCCCGACGAGCTGATCAGCTTCTCCGCGATGGGCGGCACCACCGGGCAGAAGACCCGGGCCCTGTTCACCAACTACAACAACCCGCAGGTGGACAGGTGGGCCGAGCAGGCCGAGCGGACCTTCAGCCTGAGCGCCCGCAAGGCCCTGTACGACAAGATCCAGACGCAGGTCGCCAACGACGCGGTGATGGGCTACCTCTACTACTCGCCGTTCGTCTACGCGGTGTCCACCAAGGTGCACGGCTTCACCGTCTACCCGACCGGCAACTATCACCTGGAGAATGTATGGCTGAGCCACTGAGCGAGGCGGCCATGCTGCTCAGGCACGGGAACGGGCGCCGGCGGCTCGGGCTGGCCGCCGGCTGCCCGGCCGGAAGCGCGCCATGCTGCTGAGATACATCGCCCGGCGGCTTGTCCTCGTGGTACCGGTCGCGCTCGGGGTGACCCTGCTGGCGTTCTTTAGCATCCACCTGGTTCCGGGCGATCCGGCCCGCACGTTCCTTGGTGACCGGGCCACCCCGCAGACGGTGGCGGCACTGCACCGGGCATGGGGGCTGGATCACCCCATCCCGGTGCAGTACTGGCTGTTCATGGACCGGCTGTTCCACGGCAACCTGGGCCAGTCGCTGTACTACCAGTCAAGCGTCGCCGGGCTGATCATCAGCCGGCTGCCCGTGACCCTGCTTCTCCTGGCCTACGCAGCGGCCGGGGCAGTGCTGATCTCGGTGCCGCTGGCGCTGGCCGCCGCCCGGCGGCCGGACGGCATCGCCGACCAGGCGGTGCGCGCGGTGGGCATCGTCGGCATCGGCATGCCGTCGTTCTGGGTCGGGACGATCCTGATCATCGTGCTGGCGCTGCATGCCGGGCTGTTCCCGGTGGCCGGGTACGGCAGCTCGCTGCCCGGCCACCTGTGGTCTCTGGTCCTTCCCGGCCTCACCGTGGCAATTTCCATTGCCCCGATGCTGGTGCGCAGCCTGCGCACCGCGATGATCGACGCGCTGAACTCCGACTACGTGGCGTTCGCCCGGGCCAAGGGCGCCGGCGGTACAGCCGTGCTGCTGCGCTACGGACTGCGCAACGCCAGTATCTCGGCGGTCAGCATCCTCGGCATCAATATCGGGTTCCTGGTGGGCGGGACCCTCGTGATTGAGAACGTATTCGCGTTGCCGGGGCTCGGCTCGCTGATGGTCCAGTCGGTGCTGGACCGGGACTTCCCGGTCGTGCAGGGCATCACGCTGATCTTCGCGGTCATCGTGGTGCTCGTCTACCTGCTCACCGATGTCGCGTACGCACTGCTCGACCCGCGGGTCCGGCTCGGATGAGCGCGCCCTCGCTCGAGCTCCCGGCGATCGCCCCGGCCGCCAGGACGGCGGCCCGGCACCGCCGCGTGCCGCCGAGCCTGATCGCCGGGGCGATCATCCTGGGGCTGATCGTGGCCGCGGCAATCGCCGCGCCGCTGATCACCTCCTACAACCCGGACCAGCAGGACCTCAGTCACGTGCTGGCCGGGCCGAGCGCCCAGCACTGGCTGGGCACCGACCAGCTCGGCCGTGACGTCTGGTCGCGGCTGGTCTACGGCGCGCGGACCGACCTGCAGGTGGCCTTCATCGCGGTCCTGTCGCCGTTCGCGCTCGGCTCCCTGCTGGGCGTCCTGGCCGGGTACTTCGGCGGCTGGCTGGACGGCGTGATCATGCGGCTGGCCGACGTGGTGGTCGCGTTCCCGTTCTACGTCCTGGTGATCCTCCTGGTGTTCGTGCTGGGCCCGGGAACGCGGAGCATCTACATCGCGATCACCGTTGTGAGCTGGGTGTCGTACGCGCGCATCGTGCGCGGCGAGACGCAGGTGGCGCGGGAGCAGGAGTACGTGCTCTCGGCGAGGATCGCCGGGCTCGGCCGGACCCGCATCATCCTCCGGCACATCCTGCCGAACGTGATCACCCAGGCGATCGTGTTCGCGATGTCCGACATCGTGCTCGACATCCTGGCAATCGTCACGCTGGGCTATCTTGGCCTGGGAATCCCGCCGCCCACGCCGGACTGGGGGTCGATGATGGCCAGCGGGCAGGAGTTCCTGACCACGCACTGGGAGCTGGCGACAATCCCGGGAATCGCCGTGGTCATCACCGGCCTCGGGCTCTCCCTGCTCGGTGACGGGCTGGCGGATGTGCTGAGGGTCGAATGAGCCAGGACCCGGGCCCGGACGGCCAGCCGCTGCTGCAGGTCGAGGACCTGCGCGTCACCGTGAGCGCGGGCGGCGCGCGGCCCGACGCGGTGGGTGGCATCAGCCTGGCCGTGGCCAGCGGCGAGGCTGTCGGGCTGGTCGGCGAGTCGGGCAGCGGGAAGAGCCTCACGCTGCGCGCGATCCTCGGCCTGCTGCCGCCCGGAGCGTCGGTGACCGGCGGCCGGGTGCTGTACCGCGGGACCGACCTGATCGCCGACCCGCGGGCACTGCGCCGCCTGCGCGGCACCGGGATCTCCATGATCTTCCAGGAGCCGATGACCGCGCTCAGCCCGGTCGCCAGGGTGGGCGACCAGATGATCGACGCGGCCCGGCGTCACCACGGCTGGAGCCGCGACGAGGCCCGCCGGCACGCGATCCGGCTGGCGCGGCAGATGGGCATCCCGGACGCCGAGGCCACCCTGTCGCTGTACCCGCATGAGCTTTCCGGAGGGCTCCGGCAGCGGGTGATGATCGCCGCCGCGCTGGCCGGCGAGCCTGCGCTGCTGCTCTGCGACGAGCCCACCACGGCGCTTGACGTCACGATCCAGGACCAGATCATCAAGCTGCTGGCCCGCCTGCGTGACGAGCTGTCGATGAGCATGCTCTACGTCACCCACGATCTGGCAGTCGTCGCCCAGCTATGCGACCGGGTCGAGGTGATGTACGCGGGCCGGATCGTCGAGTCCGGGCCGGTCACCGCGACGTTCTCGCGGCCGGTGCATCCGTACACGATGGGGCTGCTGCGCGCCACCCCCGACGTTGACGACGTGCAGGGCGACCTGTATGCGATACCCGGGTACGCGCCCGGCGTCGCCGACCGTCCCGCAGGCTGCCCGTTCCACCCGCGCTGCCCGGTTGCCTCGCCGGAATGCCAGTCCGGCTCGTTCCCGCTCCGGGAGGTCGGCGACGGGCGCGCCACCGCGTGCGCCTTCCCGGAGCGTGTCGCCAAGCTGGCCGGGACCGAGGCCGAGGCCGAGGTGAGCAGCTTATGGCCGCCCTGCTGGAGCTGAACGACGTGTCGGTGACCTTCCGGTCACGCCGCGGGTCGCGCGAGCTCCGGGCCGTGGACCGGGTCAGCCTGGCCGTGTCCGCCGGGGAAATCGTCGGCCTGGTCGGCGAGTCGGGGTCGGGGAAATCGAGCCTGGCCCGGTTCATCGTCGGCCTGAACCAGGCGTCTGCCGGGACTGCCGTCTTCGACGGCGCCGAGCTGCCCGGCCGCACGAGGCCGCCGGAGCTGCGGCGCCGGATCCAGATGGTGTTCCAGGACCCGTACTCCTCGCTCGATCCGCGGATGACGATCGGGCAGCAGCTATCCGAGCTGCTCCGAGTCCGGGCCGGGGTGCCGCGAGCCCAGGTCCCGGCTCGCGCCCGGGATCTGCTGGAGCAGGTTCACCTGCCCGCCGACCTGCTCCGCGCCCGGCCCCGGCGGATGTCGGGCGGCCAGCGCCAGCGGGCAGCCATCGCCAAGGCGCTCTCGGTCGGCCCGGACCTGCTGGTGGCCGACGAGCCGGTGTCCGCGCTGGATGTCTCTGTTCAGGCCGGCATCATCAAGCTGTTCGCCGAGCTGCGCCGCTCTCTCGGCCTGACCGTGCTGTTCATTGCCCACGACCTGGCGGTGGTACGGCACCTGTGCGACCGCGTCGCGGTCATGTACATGGGCCAGATAGTCGAGCAGGCGGACACGGCGGAACTCTTCCGCAACCCGAGCCATCCCTATACCCAGGGACTGCTCGCCGCCGTCCCGCGGCTGGCCAGCCGCCCGGTCCGGGGCACCGCGGTCGCAGGCGAGCCGCCCGACCTGTCCCGGCTGCCGTCCGGGTGCCGGTTCCGGCCCCGCTGCCCGATCGCCCGGTCCCTGTGCGAGCAGGAAGAGCCGCGGCTGGAGGCAGCAGGCGGTGATGCCGGGCACAGTGCGGCCTGTCACTTCAAGCGGGTACCGGTTGCGGGCGAGGCGGGCACGCCAGCGACCGGCAACGGCAACGACCCGTCGTCCCATGCCGGCAGCAGAGAAGTTAGCTAGGCCCACTTGGCCGTGGTCAGGGTCCGGGAGAAGACGACCTTGCGCCCGGCGGCCAGGATGCCGGAAAGCGGATGCGCGGTGGCCGTTGGCCTCGTAGGCGGTGCGGCCCCTGACGTGCGCGTGCGCGCTCCGGATAAAGCCGACGGGCCCAGAGCGCACGCCGCATTGAGGCTGCTGAGCAGCCTGCAGTAGGTGTCTCACCAGGCGCGCGAGTGAAACCGGCGTGAAACCGCGATGAATCCGGCTGCGTGCACGCTCGTCCTGATCGCGGCCGCGACGGCCGCGGTGACATCGGAAGGAGAAGCATGACCAGCGCGATCACGGTCAGCGGGCTGCGCAAGTCGTTCGGCGGCAAGGTCGTCCTCGACGGCATCGACCTTGAGGTCAGCGCCGGCACGACGTTCTCGCTGCTGGGGCCCAACGGCGCCGGCAAGACCACCACCGTTCAGATCATGTCCACGCTCGTGCACGCCGACGGCGGCGACGTCTGCGTCGCGGGCCATGACGTGGCCCGCGAGCCGGCGGCGGTACGAGCCGTGATCGGGGTCACCGGCCAGTTCTCGGCAGTGGACAACCTGCTCACCGGCGAGGAGAACCTGCTGCTGATGGCCGACCTGCACCACCTGGGCCGGGCGGACGGGCGGCGCCGCGCCGCGGCGCTGCTGGAGCAGTTCGGCCTGGCCGAGGCGGCGGGAAAGACCGTGGCAACCTACTCCGGCGGGATGCGGCGGCGGCTCGACCTGGCGATGACCCTGATCGGCGACCCGCGCATCATCTTCCTCGACGAGCCCACCACCGGGCTCGACCCTCGCAGCCGCCGCATGATGTGGCAGACCATCCGGCAGCTCGTGGCAGGCGGCGTCACGATCTTCCTGACCACGCAGCAGCTCGACGAGGCAGACCAGCTCGCCGATCAGATCGCGGTCCTCGATCACGGCACGGTGGTCGCCGCCGGGAGCCCCGAGGAGCTCAAGCGGAGCATTCCCGGCGGACATGCCCGGCTGCGCTTTGCCGACGCCGCCGGCCTGGGCGCGGCCGAGCGGGCTCTCGGCGGCGGCGCGTTCCGGCACGACGACACGCTGACGCTGGAGGTTCCCTGCGACGGCGGCGCGACCTCGGTGCGGGACCTGCTGAACCGGCTGGGTGACACCGCGGCCGGGATCAGCGAGATGTCCGTGCACACAGCCGACCTGGATGACGTCTTCTTCGCGCTCACCGGCCACCCGACAGCGGGAGCGCCGGCCGAGGCCACAGCAGAAATGGAGAACGCGTGATGACAACCCTCACCCTTGCCGCCCGGGACTCGGCGACGATGACCCGGCGCAGCTTCCGGCACCTGCTGCGCTATCCGGCGACGCTGGTCACTGCCGTGCTCGTGCCCGTGCTGCTGCTGCTGCTGTTCATCGGCGTCTTCGGCGGCGCGCTCAGGGCAGGCATCGGGGCCGCCTCCTACATCGGATACCTCGTGCCCGGGATCATCGTGATGACCGTCGCGTACGGCTGCCAGGCCACCACGCTGGCCGTCAACCGGGACTCCTCCGAGGGCATCATCGCGAGGTTCCGCACCATGGCGATCTCTCCCGCCTCGGTGCTGAACGGGCACGTCGCGGGCGCTCTGGCCCGGACGCTGGTCAGCGTGGCCCTGGTCATCGGCGTCGCGATCGGGCTGGGGTTCCGGCCCACCGCCGGCGCAGGCCGGTGGCTGGCGGCGGTCGGCGTCATCGCCCTGCTCGCGCTCGCGCTGACTTGGCTGGCCGTGGCGTTCGGCCTGGCGGCCAAGGCCGCGGAGGGCACGACCGGCTTCCTCCTGATCGTTCAGCTGCTGCCCTTCATCAGCAGCGCGTTCGTGCCACCGGGACAGATGTCGGGACCCGTGCAGTGGTTCGCGGAGCACCAGCCGTTCACGCCGGTGATCGACACCCTCCGCGGGCTGCTGACCGGCACGCCGTCCGGCGGCACCGCGGTCGCGGCAGTCGCCTGGTGCGCCGGACTGGCACTGGCCGGGTACCTGTGGGCGCGGGTCCTGTTCCGGCGCGACCTCAACCGCTGAGCGGGGGCCGCTCCCGCAGCGCGGCGCGGGCGGCGGCACGCAGGCCCGGCGGGTCCAGGCTCGCGTAGGCCGACACGGCCTCGGCGTAGGCCGGCCCGTCGGCCTCCTGCGCGGCCCGCCGGGCACGGGCTGCGGACATGGTGGGCTGGAACCCGTCCTGCAGGCCGAAGCGCTCGGCCAGCGCGATCATCCGCGCTCCCGACCTCGCGGCGGCAGGGTCCCCGGCGCGCTGGCCCCGGTCGATGTCGGTCAGGGCCAGCGCCAGCAGCAGCGAGCCGCAGACGGCCAGGTCATAGGAGGAGGCCGTCCCGGGAGACGGTGGCGGGTCCGCGATCAGCTCCGACAGCGCGGCGGGCAGCCCGGCGGTGATCTCCTCGACCAGGCCGGGACGGCCGTGCTGCGCGTGCGCGACCACGGCGGTTGCCTGAACCTGCAGCGCCCAGGGGTCCGGGCGGAGCCGGTCCCCGCCGGGCCCGGGGCGCTGCGCGTCCCGCAGCGCCGCCGCCGCCTCCCGCCACATCCGCAGGCCGGCGTCGATGTCGCCGCGGCCCAGCGCTATCGCCGCACGCATCACGGAATCGAACATCGGCATGTCCGAGGGCTCCTCCGCGCCGGGCCGCGCCGTCAGCCCGAGCTCGCGCTCCGCCTCGTCGTAGGCGCCTCGCTGCAGGTTGACCGCCACCATTGCCTCGCGCACCCGGCTCGCGCTGGCCCACGCCCCGAGCGCCTCGAGCACCGACAGGGCCGCGCTCAGGTGGCGCAGCGCCTCACCAGCCGATGCGCCCTCGCCCGATCGCAGGCACAGTTCGCCGATCCGGGCATGCGCGGCGGCCCGGAGCCAGACGCTGCCACGGCGCTCGACGGCCGCGAGCGAGCGCCGCGCCGCTGCCAGGGCGCCAGCCATGTCGCCGACTGCCTCGCAGACATAGCTGGCCGCCTGGCTGGCCATGCCCGCGGCCTCTGGCTGGCCAGTACCGGCCAGGCGCTGCAGGGCGGCGAGGGCCTCCTCGGGCGTTCCGCGCAGGGCGGCCAGCACCTGCTGCGCGGCCGCGGCGAAGGATCCCGGCGGACCGGGCGGCAGCCGCCGCAGGCCGGCCAGGAACCGCGCCGGGCTCGGCCCGCGCAGCAGCAGCCCGCTGACCGCGCCGATCACCAGGCTGGTCCTGGCGGCCTCGACGAGCACGGGCTCCGGCCGGAACGGCGGCACGATCGCGGCGGTGTCCCCGGCCAGGGCGGCCAGCCTGCCGAAAGCCGACTCGGTCAGCCACAGCCCGCCCAGCACGGCCGACACCGCGGCCACCGTCCCGGCATCCCTGCGGTCCAGGCCCTGCCGCAGCGCCAGCACCAGGTTGTCCTGCTCGGCCCGGACCAGATCGACACCCGGAAGATCGTCGCTGGTGAGCACCGAGTCGTGGTGCTCGGCTCCGAAGTCGCGAGCCCAGGCAAGGAACCTGCCGGTCACGGCCTCGGTCTCGGCGGCCTCCTCGCGCCGCGCGGCGGCGAACTCCCGGACGGTCTCCAGCATCCGGTACCGGACGCCGGGCACGGTGTCGGTGACCTTGAGCAGCGACTGACCGGCAAGCTGCTCAAGAGCCGGCAGCACGCCGGCGCCGAGCATGTGCTGCGCGGCGCCCGCGGTGAACCCGCCGGGAAACACCGACAGGGCGCGCATGGCGGCCCGGGCATCCTGGTCGAGGAGGTTCCAGCTCCAGTCGATGACGGCCTGCAGCGTGCGGTGCCGGGCAGGCGCGTCCCTCGCACCGCCCCGCAGCAGGGCGAACCTGTCGTCGAGCCGGCGGGCGATCTCGGCCACCGACATGACCCGGACCCGGGCGGCGGCCAGTTCCGCCGCCAGCGGCAGCCCGTCGAGCCGGCCGCACAGCTCCTGGACTGCCCTCGCGGGCAGCTCGACGCCGGGCCGCGCGGCCCGGGCCCGCTGCCTGAACAGCTCGGCCGTGGTCGGCAGGTCCAGCTCGGGCAGCAGGTACACCGATTCCGACGACAGGCCGAGCGGGGCGCGGCTGGTGGTGAGCACGCGCAGGTTCTTGCTCAGCGACACCAGGGCGGCCACCAGGTCGGCTGCACCCCGCACCACGTGCTCGCAGTTGTCCAGCACCAGCAGCGCCGGGCCGGTGCCCAGGGCGGCCACGATCTCTGCGGGCCCGCCCGCGGGTGCCCTGGCCGCGGCGGGCGGGCCACCGCCGGCACCGGCCGGGCCGCGATCCTGCCCGCCGGCGCCGAGGGCGGAGGCGACCTCGGTCGCGACGTCGCCATCGGCGGCAACGCCTGCGAGCTCGACGACGTGCACGGTGCGCTGCTCCGCCCGGCTGGCGACCGCGTGCGCGAGCCGCGTCTTGCCCAGGCCGCCGGGGCCAACGATCGAGGTGACCCGGGAGGTGCGCAGCAGCCCGAGCACGGCTGCGATGTCGTCGTCCCGGCCGAGCAGGGGGTTGGGCTCGTGCCGGACGCCCCGGCGGATCACCGGGGCATCGGCCTGCAGCAGCTCCTGGTACACGACCTGGAGCGCCGGCCCGGGGTCGCTGCCAAGCTCCTCGCGCAGCCGCTCCCGGTACCCGGCGTACCTGGCGAGCGCCGCGGCCGGCCCCGCCGTCGCCGCCTCGCACCGCAGCAGCTCGGCCAGGACCTCCTCGTCCCGCGGGCGCGCCAGGACCAGTTCCGCGAGCGGCGCCGCCGCCTCGGCCGCCCTGCCCAGCCGCGACAGGGCCAGCGCCCTGGTCCGCAGCAGCGACCGGTAGGCCGGAACCCGTGCCGCGCGCAGCGCGGACAGCGGGCTGCCGTCCCCGGCGCCCCAGCCCGCATCCCAGCCATCCGCCCCCTCGCACAGGGCGAGCCCGGCCTCGGCGTGCCGCAGCGCCGCGAGGTGGTCTCCGGCCCGGGACAGCCTCTCGCTCTCGGACGCGGCCGAGCGGACCGCGCAGGCATCGACCTGGTCCTCGCTCAGCGAGAGGCGGTACCCGCCCGGCGTGCTGACGATGACCCCGGGACCGAGCGCGGCCCGGGCCCGTGACACGAGAACCTGGAGCGCCTTGACCGGGTGCTCGGGCTGCTCATCCGGCCACAGCGCATCCACCAGCCCCGATGTGCCGCACCCAGCGCGCGGGTCATCGGCCAGCAGCGCGAGCAGGTCCCGCAGGCGGGAGCCGGTGATCTCGGCGCCGCGATACCGGACCCGGGACAGCAGGGCCAGCTCAACGGTCACGGCCGCCAGATTAGCCGCCTCCGGCCTGGCGCGGGTGACGGCAGTGCGCCGGGCGCATCGCCTGCGGCCAGGCCAGCCTGCCAGCCCTGCCGCTAGCGCCCGGTCACCCGGATGTCGTAGACGCTGACCTGGAATGTGCCGGCCGGATCGGGCGGCAGGCGGGTGAACCAGATCAGCACGTACCGCCCGTGTGCCGGAGTCGCCAGCCGGAACCGGACCGTGCGCCCGTCGCTGGTCCGCCGCGCGACCGCGGGCAGGCCCGCCAGCGTCGGCACGCTCCCTATCCGCAGCTGCAGCCTGGCGCCGGGAGTGCCGCCGAGCAGGACCCGGACGCCCGTGACCGTGACCGCCCGGCCCATGTCCACCAGCAGGCCCGTACCGGAGTAGAGGTTGCCGAACTCCGCGGTCGTGTACCAGTCGCTGTGCCAGGCGGTGGCAGGGCTGCCGTCGATAGCAAGCCCCGCGTCCTGGGTGTCGTCTCCGGTACCCGGGCCATTTATACCGAACGATGTTGCCGTTGCCGGTGCCAGCACCCGGCCGGACTGCGTGCCGGGAACCGCGGAGACCGACACCGGGCGCCCCGGCACCAGTGCCAGGATCACGCTGGCCGAATCCAGGCGCCGCGGGACCGGGTTGCGGCCGCCCAGGCTCAGCCGCAGGCTCGCCGGCGCCGGCAGCCTCAGGTCGATCGGGCGGCGGAAGGTGTAGGTGACCGAGGTGCCGGCGGCCAGGCGGGACCGGGACAGGAACCTGCCGGAAGGCGTGAGGAACGCGACCGAGGTGGTCCGCAGCGCTTGCACGCGGACCTCAACGGAGCTGCCGGCCGCCGCCTGCCTCGCCGTGCCAGCCCCCGCGCCGTTGCCGCGCGTGGCGTGCCGATGACCGGGGGCCGCCGGCTGGCCGCCGGACACGAGCTGATAGGCCAGCACGCCGACGGCCACGGCGAGCGCGCAGGCCAGGACGGCGGTGAGCCCGGGCCGGGCCCTCCGGCTGCGGCCGGCCGGGCTGCGCCGGCCAGCCTGGCCAGGACCGGCGCCCGCCGGGCCTCGCTCGCCGCCAGCAGCGCCCGGCCGGCCAGGCGGGCCCGCGGGCGGGCCCGGCCGGCCGGCGGCATTCGCCGGCTCGAAGGCGGTCACGGCCGGTCCCCGGCGGGCGGGCACGCCCGTCTCAGGTCCCGGGTAGCCCCGCACGCCCGGCAGGTCGAGCGGCACCGTGACGTCAGCCGCGCCGGCTTGCATCAGCGGCGCCGGGCCCGGACCTGGCGGAGCGGCAGCGCCGCCCCTGGGCACTGCCCCGCCTCCCGCCGGGTCAGGGCCCGGGACCCGCTGCCAGCGCGCCATGTCGTACGCGCGGACCAGTGGCTCAGGATCGATCCCCACCACGCGGGCGATGTCCCGGATGTCGCCCCGGGCGTAGAAGTCCCCGCCGCACGGAGAGAAGTCATCGCGCTCGATCGCGCCGATGATGGTCTCGCGGATCCGGGTCCGCTGGCTGACCTCCAGCACGGTGAGGCCGGCCTGCCGGCGTGCCCGCGCCAGGGCCTGCCCGATGCTGTCACCGCTCGCGGCTGCCGTGCCGCCCATAACGTCATCATCACCCATTGTTCCCGCCGCGTAACCGGGTGACCGGCCGGGCGGCCCGGACCGGCCGGTTCACGCCGGATCGGCGCGCGCGACCGCCAGTCGCGCGAGGTATTCCTCTATGCCCCGGGCAAGGCCCACGGCGATGACATGCTGCCCGCGGGCGCTCGCGGCTATCGAGGCCTCGAACGGGTCGGTGAGGAACAGCGGCTCGATGAGCGCCCCGGGCATCTGGCTCGGCGTGCTGAAGTAGCCGCGCTTGGCCGGGCCGAGCAGCAGCAGGTGCCCGTACGCGGCATCGGCCGCGGTGACTGCCGAGCCGAGCCCGGTGTCGTTGTGCACGCCCGCATCCGGGATCTGCCACCCCTGCCGGTTCATCGCGGCGAGCACGGCGGACTGCAGGAGGCGGGCCAGCCGGCGGTTGGCAGCGGCAAACGGGCGGGCCGCGTCGTAGCCGGTGATGCAGCCAGCATTGCCGGGCAGGCCCGCGTTGAAGTACACGCCTACCAGGACGCTGGCGTGGGCAATGTTGGCGCAGACATCCCGCGCGCCTACATCGTCGACGACTCCATCCGGCGTCAGCAGCCGGCCCGAGACATCGCCGGGACCGAGCCGGATGACCGACCCCGGCCCGGTCCTGGACACGACGACCCGCAGGCCGGCGCGTCGCAGGATGGCCATGGTGTCAAGGACCACGCGCAGGGTCAGCGCTGACTCCTCGACCTGGCGGCCCGACTCGGTCCGGCCGACGGCACCCGGGTCAAGACCGCCATGACCCGCGTCCAGGAAGACCGTGAGATGGCGGTTGCCCGCCAGCGGCGGGAACGCCACGCACGCGCCGCGGCTGAAGTAAGCCGTATCGAGCGGCTGGCCTGCTGCCGGACCCGTGCCGCGCGGCCGCGAGGCGGCCGAGGCCGGCCGCGCCCGGGTATCCGGGTGCCGCTGCGGGCCGGCGGACTGGCATCCCGCCAGGCCCGCGCTCAGTGCCAGCGCAGCGGCGACGGCCGATGCAGCGCGCCCTCGCACGGCAAGCCGCACCATACCGCCGACGGTACTCGCGCCGCGGCAAAGCCAGGCACCGCAAGCTGCAAAGGCAGAGTGCGGGCCGCGCGCCTCCGCCTCAGCCGGTCTTCACCACGCCGGCCGCGGACTCGGCCTCACGGCGCACGCCGCGGCTGGCCAGCAGCCAGTAAACGAGGCCTCCGACCACGATCCCGATGGCCCAGCTGAAGTCGCTGCCCTGGAGCCCGGGGAAGTGGTTGGAGATCGGCCCTATGTAGGACGGCACAGCGAAGTCCGCGTTAATCCACATCATCGCGGCCACCATGCCGAGCGCCTGGGCAATGATCGCGGGCCAGTGGATGCCGCCGTTGCGCCAGTACAGCCCTCCCCTGTTAGCGGCGAGATCGAGTGGCTGGTAGCGGCCGCGGCGGAGCAGGTAGTCCACCATCAGGATGCCGAACCACGCCGCCAGCCAGACCACGATGTACAGCAGGAAGCCGGAGAAGTCGGCGTAGAAGTTGCCGTGGAACAGGATGATGCCGGTCACCACCGCGCACACCACGATGTCCACGAACACCGCTCCCCAGCGCTTGATGGGCACGCCGAGTGCCTGCATCGTGACTCCGGAGGAGTACAGGTCGATCGTGTTGATCGAGAGGAGCTGGAAGATCGCGAAGATCAGGAACGGCACCACGAACCAGGACGGGAACGACTGCGGCACCCCGAGCTGGGTGATGCCGACCGTCTTCTTCGTCACCGTGTAGGCCAGCACCCCGAGGATCTCCAGCAGCACGGACGGGATCGCGCCGCCGAGCGTCGCCGCCCAGAAGGTCCGCTGCTTCGGCGTGGCCCGCGGCAGGTACCGCGAGTAGTCGTTGCCGTTCTCGGTCCAGCCGAGGCCGCCCACCGAGATCAGCAGCACCAGCGCGGTGGTCCAGTCCGCCCAGGACGCCGACGGCTGGTGGAACGTGCTGAGGTGCAGCCGCGCCAGCGTGAAGATCGCCAGCACGATGAAGAACGCGATGAATATCCAGGCCAGGTAGCGCAGCACCTTGGTGATGGTGGCATGGCCGAGAAGCGGCATGACAAGCTGGGCCAGCGCGGCGAGCACGATCACGACGATCTTGGCCGGCGTCCCGAGCGCGGCGCCGTAGTGCGAGAACAGCAGGATCACGGTGGCGACCACGAAGTAGACGCCCTCGATCTCGAACCCGACCTGAGTCACCCAGTTGAACAGGGCAACCACCCGGTTCCCGTTCTGCCCGAAGGGCGCCCGGCTGACCATGAAAGCGGTGGTGCCGGTCTCCGGCCCCTGCAGGCTGGCCCAGCCGAGGAACGCGTAGAACAGGTTCCCGACGATGATGGCGAGGATGGCCTGGCCTACCGACAGGCCGAAGGTCATGACGAGCGTGCCGTAGAAGAAGAACTCGACGTTGAAGACCGCGCCTGCCCAGAGCCAGAACAGGCCCGATGGCCTCATCTTCCGCTCGGCGTCGGGGATCAGGTCGATCCCGCGCTGCTCGACCTTGAAGGCCGCGTACTCCTGCAGTTCCTCTGATACCGGCCCACGCGTGCCGCTCGCTCCGACTGCCTCGCTCGCCATGCGGATACCTCCCTGCGCCGCGGCGGCTCACCTGATCCGCGCTGGGGATAGCGGGGACTGCCGAGCCGCAGATTACTCCTGCGCCCGGTGTTGCGGAAGATCTTGCCGCTCGCGTAACCGGCTCGTAACCGGCCTGGCCTCGGCCCGGGGCCGGCGCGCGGCCCTAGTCAGCCCCGAGGTCGGGCCGCGTGGACAGCGGCAGCAGGCTGAACCGGCGGCGCCTGCGGGCCACGTCGGTCCTGGTGCCGCTGACGACGTCGTTGAGCGCGTCGCCGATCTGCCGGAACGCCACGATGACCAGGACCAGCACGATCAGCGGCGGGTAGACCTGCCACCAGTAGCCGTTGAACAGGTTGTTCACGCCGTTGGTCAGCATCGTGCCCCAGTCGGTGAACGGCGGCGGCGGCCCGATGCCCAGGAAGCTGAGCGCCGACAGGGCGTAGACCGAGTCGGCCACGGCGAAGGTCGCGGTAACCACGGACACGCCCAGGGTGTTGGGCACCATGTGCCGGAACAGGATGCGGCGGCCGGTGGCCCCCATCCCCCGCGACGCCTGCACGAACTCCCGCGGCCGCAGCGCGAGCGCCTGCCCGCGGATAAGTCGGGCGGTATACGGCCAGGACAGCACGGTGAGGATCAGGATGATCACCTGCAGGCTCAGCGAGAACATGCTCGCCACGATGATCAGCAGGATGAAGGTGGGCACCGCCAGCAGCGTGTCGACGATCCGCATCAGGAACGCGTCGATGACGCCGCCGGCCATGCCCGACACCGCCCCGTACAGCATGCCGACCAGCGTGGAGGCGATGCCCACCGCGAAGCCAAGCTCCAGCGAGGACTGGCCGCCGGTCATCAGCCTGCCCAGGATGTCGATCCCGTACTGGTCGGTGCCCAGCGGATGACCCGGGCCCGGCGGGTTGTTGGCGATGCCCAGGTTCACCGCCACCTGGTTGGTGCGGTACAGCAGCGGTCCCACGTAGCAGAACAGGCCCATCGCCACGATGATCGCCGCTCCGCTCATCGCCCGCTTGCTGCTGGCAAACGCCCTGAAGGTGAGCTGCGTACCACCGGAGGTCGCGGTTACCTGGCCCGCCTCCGGTACCGGTGCCCCGCCGGGCACGCCCGGACCGGCGGCCTGGCCGGCCGGCTCCGGGACGGTCTCAGGTGCTGCCATAGCGGATCCTCGGGTCCAGGACGCTGTAGGCCACGTCGGCGGCCAGGTTCCCGATCACGGTGGCCACCCCGATGATCAGCGTCCCGCCGAGCATCACCGGGTAGTCGTGGGCGAGCGCGGACTGCCAGAACAGCAGGCCCATCCCGGGGAAGTTGAACACCGCCTCCGCGATCACCGCTCCGGCCACGATGTCGGGTAGCGACAGGCCCAGGATCGTGATCACCGGCAGCAGCGAGTTGCGCAGCACGTGCCGTGTCACCACCAGCCGTTCCGGCAGCCCCTTGGCCCGCGCCACCCGGATGTAGTCCTCGGCCAGGGTCTGCAGCGCGGTCGATCTCGCGTACTGGCTGAACCCGGCCACGCTGTTGATCGACAGCACCGCGACGGGCAGGATCAGCGCCGGCCAGTTCTCGAACAGCCCGGCCACCGATGTCACCCCGCCGGGAAACGCCGGCGGCAGGATGTGGAACTGCACGCACAGCAGCGCGATCAGCAGCAGGGCCTCCATGAAGTCCGGCGCCGAGTACAGCGTGAACCAGGTGCCGGCGAGCAGGTCGTCGGCCAGCAGATTGTGCCGCAGCGCCTGGTAGATCCCGGTCGGCACGCCGATCACCAGCGCGAGCAGCGTGGACAGGCCGAGCAGGATCGCATCCCGCGGCAGCCGCTGCGCGATGAGCGAGGCCACCGGCTGCTGAAGCTGGTAGGAGATCCCGAAGTTGCCCTGGAAAAGCTGCTTAACGTAGAGGATGAACTGCTGGTAGAGGGGCTTGTTGAGGCCGTAGTCCTTGTCGAATATCGCGACCCGGGCGGGCGTTGCCTTCAGCCCGAGGACGGACCTGGCCACGCTGCCCGGCTCCATGTGCAGCAGGATGAACGTGAGGATCATCACGCCGATGATCACCACGACGGACTGGCCGCCGCGGCGGAGCAGGTACGCGGTCACTTGGCCGAGCTGGTGTAGTACCAGACCTCGGGGTTCAGCGTGAAGTCGAAGGGGCTCGCCGGGACGACGCCGGCCAGGTTCTTCCTGTACACCACGACGCTGTCCTGGTTCGGCAGCCACAGCCAGGGAAGCTGCTGCGCGGCGTAGTCCTCGTAGGCGTAGAACGCCGACGGGCTTGACCCGTACTCGGTGGCGTTGATGAGCTGGTCCATCTTCGGCTCCGAGTAGCCGCCGTAGTTGTTGATCGCATCGGTGTTGAAGATGCCGGCCCCGCTCGGATCCAGCGAGTACGGGACGTAGCCGAACTGCTGAAGCTGCCAGTTGCAGGTGGACTTCGGGTGCGACTGCGCGTTGCAGGTGCCGGTGGTGGCGACCAGGGTGTTAAAGGGCTCGGCCTTCAGCACGATCTTGACGCCGTCCTGCGCCTCGCTGGTCTGGATCGCCGCGTTCATCTGGTCGAAGTAGGACGAGCCTGACGCATAGAGCAGCTGGAACTGCAGCTTCTCGCCGGCGGTGATGCCCGCGCCGCAGTCGGCCGCGGCGGTGCCGGGCCGCAGGCAGGTGTCGGTGCCATTGGGCACCACCTTCCAGCCGTGCGCCCGCAGCAGCGCCGCCGCCTTCGACGGCGAGTACGGGTAGGGACCGCCGGCCTTCTCCAGCGGGGACGCCCACTGCTGGCCGTAGGTGACAGGAACGGGCCCGTTACCCGGGTCGGCGTAGCCGTGGAAGGCCTGGGTCACGATCTGCTTGCGGTTGATCAGGTACTCCAGCACCTGCCGGATGTAGAGCTGGCGCAGCAGCGGGCCGTTCACCGGGTTCCACAGGTTCGGCACGATCTCCGCGACGCCCGGCGTTGGCACCGAGGCGACCGCGTAGCCCTCGCTCTCCAGCTCCCCGATCTGGCCGACATCGTTGAGCGGCAGGCCCGCGACGGACAGGCTCGTCCCCGAGCGCAGCGTGTCCATCTCGGCCGCGTCGGTGGTGAACGGGGTGAAGATGACCTTGGACAGCACCGGCTTGTCCGGGCCCGAGTAGTTCTTGTTCGGCACCCACACGTAGTAGCCGTCGCTCTGGAAGCTCGCTAGCTTCCACGGCCCGTCCACCACCTTCCACAGCGGGCTGGTGTCGAACGTCGCCATGTCCGACCCCTGCTTCTGCAGGAAGTTCCACACCGCCTTGGCGCCGGCGGTGGTCTCGTCGTAGTTCCCGACCTTGCCGGTCAGCGACGTCCTGTCCCAGGCGTGCTGCGGCAGCAGCGGCACGAACGCGAGCTCGTCGTCGGTATAGAAGGCCGGGTTGTACGACCGGTTGAGGGTGATCACGACCGTATGCGCGTTGGGCGTGGCCACCTTGGTGACGTCCTCGGGGAACAGGCCGGGGTTGTAGCCGAGCCAGTCGTTGTAGTTCGCCTTCAGCAGGTTGTAGACGAAGGTGAAGTCACGTGAGGTGACCGGCGCGCCGTCGGACCACTTCCACGGCTTGAGCACGATCGTGATCACCGAGTCGTTGTGCGACCACGTCAGCGAGGAGTACAGGCTCTCCTGGGGGTTCACCACCGACTTCGAGCCGTAGCCGACGTAGACCAGGAAGGGCCACTCGCCCATGGTGAGGTTGGTGTTGTAGCCGTTGCTGTTGGTCGCGGGCTCCAGCGGGAAGATGTCATTGGGCGACGCACCGGAGGGCTCTGCGACGGTGACCGTGCCGCCGCGCACCATCTTGCCGTGGGTCGCGCTGCCCGAGCCGACCTTCGCGGGCGTCCCGCCGCACGCTGCCGCCGCGACCGTCAGCGCCAGCATCCCTGCAACGGCCAGTACTCGCCTCATCGCCACTCGCTCCGTCCTCGCCGACATCCTGGCTGACCCGATCATCTCTCGCGCGCGCCGCACGGGCGCGAGGATCACGAGCATCCGGCACGCCGAAGGCCCTCGTCCCGAAGACCCTGTCTATCGCCCGGAAATGGGCGATACATCACGTTCATCGCCAGCTTCTCTTACTCAGCACTCCCCCGACCAGGGCTGTTGGCCAACAGCAGCCAAGCCGTGACGATGCTGTGACCCCCTGCTACGGCCTGCGCGCGCTGCCTGACGCAAGGCCGGACAGTGCCGCCACCGCAAGGCCGCCGAGCGAGGCGAGGTCGTAGCCGCCCTCCTGGATGACCACGACCGGGCCGAGGCTGCCGATTCGCTCCCCGGCAGCCCGGTAGCCGTCCGCGCTGACCTGAAGCGGGCTCTCCGGGTCAGCGGCAGCGGCGTCCAGGCCGAGGGAGAGCACCAGCGCGTCGGCACCGGCCGTCGCTGCCCAGTCACAGGCGTCGCCCACCGCCGCCAGCCAGCCCTCGTCGCCGGTGCCGGGCGGCAGCGGCAGGTTCCTGTTGGCGCCCTCGCCCGCGCCGCTGCCCCGCTCGTCGGCGTACCCGGCATAGTGCGGGAACCAGCCCGCGCCCGGGTCAACATGCACGCTGACATAGCTGACATCGGCGCGGTCGTAGAAGATCGCCTGGGTGCCGTTGCCGTGGTGGGCGTCGATATCGATGACGGCCACCCGGCCGGCGCCGGCGGCGCGCAGGGCCTGCGCCGCCACCGCGGCGTTGTTGAGGTAGCACGACCCGCCGTAGGCGTCCCGGGTGACGTGATGCCCGGGCGGGCGGCACAGCGCGTAGGCGGCTCGCGCTCCCCCGGCGACCAGGTCCGCCGCGGTCTGCGCCACGTCGGCTGCCGCCCGGATCGCCGCCCAGGATCCCGGCCCGATCAGCGTCATCGTGTCGTAGCAGTACCTGCCGAGCCGGCCGTGCAGCGCCGCCGGCAGCCGCAGCGGCAGCCCGGCCAGCATGCCCGGGGTGGGGAACACGTACGGCACGACCCGGTCCCGTCCGTGCTCGGCCACGTAGCCGTCGGCCTCCCAGGCGTCCCAGGCCGTGGCCAGGTAGTCGACCAGGCCGCCGTCATGGACGGTGCGCAGCACGGCGTCGTCGTGCCGGCGCGCGGGCACGATCTCGGCGCCGGCGGCCCGCATCGCGCCGAGGATCGCCAGCGCCCGCTCCGGCACCTCGGTGCCGGGCTCGCGCAAGCCCAGCCAGACCTCCCCGCCGGGCTGGTGCAGCAGGCAGTCATCGCTCCAGACAACCGGGACCGCCAGGCCGCCGGTCATGATCCGGCCCGCTGCGGCATGATCGGCTGATGACCAGAGCGAGTGACCTCGGAATCCATATCGGAACCCTGCCATCCGGCCGCTCGGGATCGATCACCGACGTGCCCGGAGTCGGCGTCGGGCACGCGACGGTCTGGCGTGACGAGCCGCCGCCGCCCGCCGGCCGCGGCGTCGCCAGGACCGGCGTGACCGTGGTGGACCCGGGCGGCAACCTGTTCCGCAGCCCGGTCCCGGCCGGCGGTGCCGTGCTGAACGGCGCCGGGGAGTGCACCGGGTTCCTGGTGGCCAGGGAGTGGGGGCTTGCCGAGACGCCGGTGTTCCTCACCTCGACCATGCAGGTGGGGCGGGTCTACGACGCCGCATGCGAGCTGCTGATGGCCGAGGAGCCGGCGATCGGCGCCGAGGACGTGATCATCCCGATCGTCGCAGAGTGCGACGACAGCTTCCTGTCCGAGCCCCGGCGGATGCAGGTCACCGCCGGGGATGTGCGCGTCGCGCTGGACGCTGCCCGGGCCTCGGCGGAGTCGGGCACGCCGCCAGCCGAGGGCGCGGTGGGGTCGGGCACCGGGATGAGCTGCCTGGGCTACAAGGGCGGGATCGGCACAGCGTCCCGGGTCGTCCCCTCCGGGCACACCGTTGGCGTGCTGGTGATGGCCAACTTCGGTGACCGGCGGCGGCTGACCATTGACGGCATCCCGGCCGGCCGCCTGCTGCCGCCGCCCGGGCAGCCCGGCGAGTGGGCCGCCCCGCCGGCCGGCTCGTGCATCGTGGTGGCGGTCACCGACGCTCCGCTGGACTGCGCGGCGTGCGCCCGGCTGGCCCGGCGGGCCGGGCTCGGGCTGGCCAGGACCGGATCGACAGGCCACCACGGCAGCGGCGAGATCTTCCTGGCGCTGGCCACCGGGCTCCGGGCCGGGCGCGGCGCTGCTGCCGTGAGCCCCGCGAGCGCGACCGGGCCGGTGACCGGGTTCGCGCTGGATCCGTTCTTCGACGCGGTCGTCGAGGCGACCGAGGAGGCGGTGCTCAACTGCCTGCTATCGGCCGGGACCGTCACCGGCCGGGACGGCCACACCAGCTACGGGCTCCCGGCCGCGCAGGTCCGCGACCTGCTCCGGGCAGCCGGGCGAGCGGACTGAGCGGGGCAAGCGGGCAAGCGGAGCGGCCCGGCGGCCTGCCGGGCCCTCCCTGGGTCTGCCCGGGGTCAAGCCTCCGCGGCAACGGCCTCCGCCGGGCCGGCCGGGCCGGCCGGGCCGGCCTGCCCGGTGCCGTCGGAAGCCGCCCGGTAACGGGCGAAGGCGGGCAGCGCGAGCCCTATGACGAGCGCGCCGACGACCGTGACCAGGCCGCCCGCCAGGGCGTTGATGACCGGGGTCGTCAGCGAGCCGAGCGCGCCGGACTCCACGTTGCCGAGCTGGCCGCCGCCCGCGCCGACCACGTAGTCCGCCGCGGTGACCCGGCCGCGCAGCCGGTCCGGCGTGGCGGCCTGGACGATCGTGCCGCGCAGCACCACCGTGACGGTGTCGGCCGCCCCGGCAGCCGCCAGCAGCACGAGCGTCAGCCACAGGCTGCTCGCGACGGCGAAGCCGGCGAACGCGCCGCCCCAGATGGCGACAGCGCACAGCATTGCCCTGCCGTGCTGCCGCACGTGCCGCAGCGGTCCCGACAGCGCGGCGCTGAGCAGGCCGCCCACCCCGATGGCCGCCGTGAACAGGCCCAGCGTGCGCGGGTTGCCGCCGAAGCGCTCGGCGTTGATAGCGGGGAACAGCGCGACGGGCAGCGCGAAGAACGTGGCGTTGAGGTCGGCGAGGAACGCGCCGGCGAGCGGCTGGCTGCGGCAGATGAAGCCGATGCCCTCCGCCACCGCGCGCGGGCCTGGCCGGGCGGCGACGGCGCCGGCCCGCATGGCTGGCAGCCTGGCCACCCCGTACATCGAGGCGGCGAAGCTGACCGCGTCGATGAGGTAGCAGGCCTGAAGGCCCAGCCCCGGCGTCGCGGTGATGAGCCCGGCCAGCGCGGGGCCGACAGTGAGCATGATCTGGAAGCTGAGCCTGTTGAGCGCAAGGCCGGCAGGCAGCAGCCGGGCTGGCAGCAGGCCCGGGATGAACGTGCGCCGGGCGGGCGCGCTGATCGCCCCCGTCGCGGACTGCACGGCCACCAGCGCATACAGCAGCCAGACCAGCCGCAGGCCGGCGAGCGCCTGCACGGCCAGGCCGGCCGACACCGCTGCCGAGCAGGCGCTGGCGCCGAGCACGAGCCTGCGCCGGTCGATGACGTCCGCCAGCGCTCCGCCGAGCAGCCCGACCACCAGGGTGGGCACCAGCTCGGCGACGCCGATCGTCCCGACGGCCAGCGGCGAGCGGGTGATCTGGAACACCTGCAGCGGCACTGCGTACATGGTCAGCGCGCTGCCGACGGCCGACAGCGTCGAGCCCGCCCACAGCCGCCGGAACGCGGGGGACTCACGCAGCGGGCGGATGTCGGCAAGGAGCTTGGCAGGGCCCGGAGTCACCAGCAAATCATAACAGCACTTATATAAGTGCTGTTATGATTGCCGTATGGCACAGGGCGGCAGGGACCGCGCGGGGCGAGGCTCGGCCGACCCGACCGAGCAGAACTCCTGGCGGCCGCTGCGCCTGCTGCAGCAGGCGATGGACGCCGAGATCGCCCGCATCTACGCCGAGCATCAGGTCACCGGGCTCAAGCCGACCTGGGTAATGGAACTGCTGCGGCTGCACGCCCGCGGCCCGATGACGATCACCGAGCTTGCGGAGTCGGTTCAGCGCACCCACTCGGCGATGAGCCAGAAGGTAGCCGCGATGCGCGCGGCCGGCTGGGTCAGGACGGTCACCGGGGCCGATGCCCGGACCAAGAAGGTGACGCTGACAGTGAAGGCCAGGCGGATCATCGGGCTGCTGGCGGCGGAGTGGCGGGCAACGGAGGCGGCGGTCGCGGAGATCGAGGCGGAGATTCCCTACCCGCTCGCCCGGGTGGTGGCCGACATCGAGGAGGCCCTGCGGCGCAAGAGCTTCCACGACCGGATCGCGGAGAAGCTGACAGCGCCGCGGTCCTAGCCGTGCTCGCGGTGCCGGCCGTGAAGCCCGGTCGTGAAGCCCGGCCGTGATCCCCGGCCGTGATCCCCGGCCGGCCAGCCGGCCCCGGATAGGCTCCGGCCATGCCCGCCACGAGTGGCCCGGCCCCCGCCGGCCCGCCAGCGCCCGGACGCTCGCCAGCGCCCGGAGGCCCGCCAGCCCACGCAGGCCCGCCGGCCGCCGGGCCGCCGTCTGCGCCGCGCTTCCCGCATGTGCGCCACCTGCACGGCACGGCGGAGGTGGACGAGTACGCCTGGATGAGCGGGACGCGCGGAACGCGGGGGATGAGCGGGACGCGGGGGACGCGCGGGACGCGGGCCGCGGACCGTCCTGAGCGCTCGCAGGGCGTCTCGTCAGCGGCACGGCCGCCGGGTAGCGCCGAGTTCCTCGCCTACCTTGCCGCCGAGCGCGCGTACTACGACGCGCAGACCGAGCCGCTGCGCGGGCTCATCGGCGAACTGTTCGGCGAGGCGGCCAGCCGGGTCCCCGACCGGGACGAGGAATCCGTCCGCTGGCCGCTGCGCGGCTTCGAGTACTGGACCAGGACTCCGGCGGGCAGCGAGAACAGGCAGTTCCTCCGGGCGGGGCCAGGCCCGCGGGACCGCGGCGCCCAGGACGGCCAGGACGTGTCCCAGCCCGGGGGCGCACCGGCCCCGGGCGAGCCCGGCGACGCGGGCGAGACGCTGCTGCTGGACGAGAACGCCCTCGCCGCCGAGACCGGCTTCATCGACCTCGGGGTCTTCCAGCCCAGCCCGGACGGCAGGCTGCTGGCCTGGTCGGCCGACACCACCGGCGCCGAGATCTACCGGCTGCGCATCCGCGACATCGTGGCCGGGCGGGACCTGCCGGACCTGATCGAGCGCAGCTATCCGGGCTGCGCGTGGAGTTCCGACTCCAGGTACCTGTTCTACCTGGTGCCCGACGAGACCAACCGGCCCTGTCAGGTCTGGCGGCACCGGGTCGGCAGCGACGCCGGCTCGGACTGCCTGGTGCTGGCCGAGCCCGATGCACGGTTTGAGCTGACCCTGCGATGCTCGCGCAGCGGCGGCTTGATCCTGATCACGGCCGAGTCCCGGGACACCACGGAGGTGCGGTTCATCCCGGCTGCCGAGCCGGAGCGCGAGCCGGTGGTGATCGAGCCGCGGCGCGCGGGCATCGAGTACCGGGCCGATCATGCGGCGGGCCCGGACGGCGGCACGCTGTACCTGGTGACCAACGACGGCGCGGCCGAGTTCCGGCTGATGCGCGCACCGGTGGCGGCCCCCGGGCGGGCGGCCTGGGCCGAGGTCGCCTGCGCCGCGATCGCCCCGGCCCGGGCGGACACCCGGCTGCACGCCTGCGACGTGTTCCGCGACCGGCTGCTGCTCACGCTCCGCCGGTCCGGGTCGCCGCTGCTGGCCATCGCCCGGCCGGACGGCAGCGCCGTGACCGAGGTTCCGGCCACGATGCCCGCCGGCACCATCCGGGTCGATCACGCCGAGGACTACGACGCCGGCTCGGTGATCGTCGCCGAGGAGTCGCTGACCGAGCCCGCGGTGTGGTCCCGGCTGGACCTGGCGACCGGCCAGCGCTCGGTGCTCAGGCGCCGCGAGGTTCCCGGCTACGACCCGGCCCGGTACCGCACGGCCCGGCTGGCCGCGCCGGCGGCGGACGGCACCGCGATCCCGGTGACGCTCGCTTACCGGGCGGACACTCCCCTGGACGGCTCGGCACCGTGCCTGCTCTACGGCTACGGGGCCTACGAGGCGTGCTCAGACCCGGAGTTCGAGCTGAGCCTGCCGTCCCTGCTGGACCGCGGCGTGGTGTACGCGATCGCCCACGTGCGCGGCGGCGGCGAGGGCGGCAGGCGTTGGTGGCTGGATGGCCGGCTGCATGCCAAGCCGAACACGTTCAGCGACTTCATCGCGGCCGCGAACTGGCTGGCCGGCGATCCGCCCGGCCGGTACGCCGGGCAGGACCGGGCGGCGCAGGCTCCCCGGCCGGCGCAGGCCCCCCGGCCGGCCGCTGGCATGGCGGCAGCCGGCGGCCCGCTGGTCGACGGGCGGCGGATCGTCTCCCGCGGGCTGTCGGCCGGCGGCCTGCTGCAGGGCGCGGTCTACTCCCAGGCGCCCGGCCGGTGGCGGGCGGTCATTGCCGAGGTCCCGTTCGTGGACTGCGTCAACTCGATGCTGGATCCGTCGATCCCGCTGACGGTCACCGAGTGGGACGAGTGGGGCGACCCGCGCAAGCCCGGTGACTACGCCGTGCTGCGTTCCTACTCCCCGTACGAGAACCCGCCTCCGGGCAGCCGGCCCGACCTGCTGGTCACCGGCGCGCTGCACGATCCGCGGGTGCTGGTGCACGAGCCCGCCAAGTGGGTGGCGCGGCTGCGCCACACCGACACCGCCGGCTCGCGCATCCTGTTCCGTGCCGAGCTGGGAGCCGGCGCCCACACCGGCCCCTCAGGGCGGTTCGCGCAGCTCAGGCAGGAGGCAGAGATCCTCGCGTTCTGTATCCATAGCCTCCTGACAGAACGCGCGGCCGGCTAGCCGGCCGCCAGCGCCCGGCCGGTCTCCCTCGGGGCCGGGCCCCCGGCTCGGCTAGGGTTCTGGCGTGAACGCCCTCCCCGCCGATGTCGCGACCGCCCCGGCGCAGGCCCTGCTCGGGCTCTTCCCGCCGGGGACCGTGCTGGACGCCGACGGGATGCTCCGGGTCGGCGGCACCAGGCTGGATGAGATCGCGGAACGGTTCGGGACCCCGGCGCTGGTCGTCGCCGAGCAGGCGGTCCGGCAGCGGGCGCGCGAGTTCCGCGCCGCGCTCGCCGCCCGGTGGCCCGACTCGCAGGTCCTGTTCGCCTCCAAGGCGTTCCCGTGCACCGCCGTGCAGCGGCTGATGGTCTCCGAGGGCCTCGGGCTGGACGTGGCCGGCGGCGGGGAGATCGTCACCGCGCTGGCCGCTGGCGCCGACCCGGCCGGGCTGGTGCTGCACGGCAACGCCAAGACGGCCGAGGAGATCGCGCTGGCAGTCGAGTCCCGGGTCGGAACGGTCGTGGTCGACAACCTCGACGACATCGACCGGCTGGAGGCGCTGGTCCCGGCCGGGCGGCCGCAGTCCTGCCTGGTCCGGGTGATCCCGGGGGTGGCCGGCTCGACGCACGCGGCGATGTCGACCGGGCAGGCGGGCTCGAAGTTCGGCCTGCCGCCTGCCGCGGCGCGGGAGGCCATCGGCCGGATCGAGCGCTCGCCCCGGCTCCGGATGGACGGCCTGCACACCCACGTCGGGTCGCAGATCCTCAACGTCGCCGAACTGGCCGCCGCCGTCGCTCCGCTGGCCGCGCTCGGCGAGTACCCGGTCTACGACCTCGGCGGCGGGCTCGGCGTCCGGTACACCTATGCCGACCAGGCGCCCTCGGTGGAGGATTACCTGGACGCGCTGACCTCGGCGGCGGCCGGCCTGCTCCCTGCCGGTGCCCGGATCATGATCGAGCCCGGCCGCAGCATGGTCGCACCCTTTGGAATAACGCTCTACCGCGTCGTCACCGTCAAGCGCGGCGATCCGGCCTTCGTGGCCGTCGACGGCGGCATGGGCGACAACCTCGAGGTCTCCCTGTACGGGCAGCGTTTCGAGGCCACGATCGCCAGCCGGGTCGGCGGCGGCGAGCCGGTGAACGTCGTGGGCCGGCACTGTGAGTCCGGCGACGTGCTCAGCGCCGGGGTGCCGCTGCGCGATCCGCGCCCGGGGGACCTGCTGGCGGTCCCGGTCACCGGGGCGTACTGCTACACGATGTCCAACAACTACAACGGCGCCCGGCGCATCCCCGTGGTGTTCGCCGACGGGGACCAGACGCGGGCAGTCGTGCGCAGGGAAACCTGGGATGACCTGCTCTCCCGCGACGTGAGCTGAGCAGGGCTCGCGGCCAGCCCTCAGCTCCGGCGATACCCCCAGGCTGCCATCGTGACCTGGGACATGAACCGGAACTGCGGATCGCCGAACATGTCGATGACGGCGTCCACGTCATCGGCCGCCACAAGGCCAGAGCCGGCCAGCTCCCCGCGAAGCTGGATGAGGGTGAGCTGCCAGAGCCTCCCGCCGGCCTGACCGCCCTGCCAGATGCCGAGCTCTCCCTCGGAGCCGATGTCAGCGAGGCCAGCCGCGGCGAGATCCCCGGCGAGCCGCCGGCCGCGGAACGGGTCGAAGTCGTGGCGTGCCGACAGGACATCGTGGTGGGCATCGAGGACCCGGGCGAACCGCTCGCAGCCGACCGCGCCCAGGCGGGGATCGGGAGCGACCGGGCGGAAGTCCATCTCCTCCGTGATCAGCAATCCGCCGGGTTTCAGCGCAGATACCATGCGCGCGAGACCGGCCTGGGCGTCGGCGAGCCAGGCGAGCAGCAGCCGGGCGTGCGCGAGATCGAACTCGGCTTCGGGCAGCGGGTCGCTCCGGATGTCGTGGCGGCGCTTCTCCAGGCAGGGATGGCTCAGGCCGCCCATGGCGGTGAGATCAAGATCGGTGGCGAGGACGAAGCCGCCCGGCGCGACCCGCCCGGCCAGCCACGCCGCGACGGAGCCACCGCCGGCCCCGGCCTCCAGGCAGCGCCAGCCCGGCCCGACGCCGAGCCTCGCGAGCCTGGCAAAGGTGCTGTCGTCCAGCATCTCGGCCAGCAGGGCGAGCCGCTCTTCCTGCACCGGCCGCGCGTTCTCGAAGGCGTACCTGCTGGGCCCGGCAGCCTGCCCGGCACTGGGCGCATGATGAGTCTGGCCGCTTGTCATGACGGGACTCCTAGTCATGACCGGACCCCGGCATAGCCAGCCGGCCGGTAATCCCCGCGCCGGCCCGGGCCGTCCGCTCCTGGACCGTGGCCGCCGGCCCTCGAATTGCGTGTTCCTACCCTTCCGCGGACGGGATCAGTCCTGCGGATGGGACCAGTCCCGCGGACGGGCCGAATCCGCCGGCGGATCCAGCCCGCCCTTGGCGCGGCCTGCAGTCCGTCTTCCGGATCCGGCAGCCGCCTGGCTGATCAGCCCGGTCATCGGCGAGGATGGGCTGATGGACCTGCCCGTGATGCCGCCGGTGGCGCCCATGCTGGCCCGCTCGGTCAAGGAGATCCCGCGCGGCGAGATGAGCTATGAGCCGAAGTGGGACGGGTTCCGCTCGGTGATCTTCCGCGACGGCGCCGAGGTGGAGATCGGAAGCCGCAACGAGCGGCCGATGACCCGGTACTTCCCCGAGGTCGTCGAGGCCGTGCTGGCCAGCCTGCCGGAGCGGTGCGTTATCGACGGGGAGATCGTCATCCCCGACGCTGAGGGCCGCCGGCTGGACTTCGACGCGCTGCTGCAGCGGATCCACCCGGCCGACAGCCGGGTCCGGCTGCTGGCCGAGCAGACCCCGGCCTCGTTCGTGGCGTTCGACCTGCTGGCGATGGGTGCCACCGACTACACCGGGCAGCCGTTCTCGCAGCGCAGGCTGGCGCTGGAGGACGCGCTCGCGGGTGCCGCGGCGCCGGTGCACCTGACCCCGGCCACCCTGGACCGTGACCTCGCGGTCACCTGGTTCAGCCAGTTCGAGGGAGCGGGGCTGGACGGCGTGGTCGCCAAGCCGCTGGATGGCACCTACGAGCAGGACAAGCGGGTGATGTTCAAGATCAAGCACGAGCGGACCGCGGACTGCGTGGTAGCCGGCTACCGGGTGCACAAGAGCGGCCCGGACGCGATCGGCTCGCTGCTGCTCGGGCTGTACGACGAGGCCGGGCGGCTGGCCAGCGTCGGCGTGATCGGCGCCTTCCCGCTGGCCCGGCGCCGCGAGCTGTTCGCCGAACTGCAGCCGCTGGTGACCACGTTCGACGGTCACCCGTGGAACTGGGCGGCGATGACCGAAGGGGTCCGGCATCCGCGGGAGGCAGAGCACAGCCGGTGGAACGCGGACAAGGACCTGTCGTTCGTTCCGCTGCGCCCGGAACGGGTGGCCGAGGTCCGCTACGAGCACATGCAGGGCGGCAGGTTCCGGCACACGGCGCAGTTCGTCCGGTGGCGGCCCGACAGGGACCCGCGATCGTGCGGATTCGCCCAGCTCGAGGAGCCGGTCCGGTACGACCTGGGCGAGATCCTGTCCGGGTTATCGTGCCGGGGTCGCTTTCCGGCCCCCCGCCCTGCGCGATGATGACGGTTGTGCCCGAGCAGAGCGAGCGTCCGGGGAACGGGCGCGCCGAGAGCGAGGCGGGTACCGATGCGTTCGGTGCGTGGCTGCGGATCCGGGCGCGCGAGGGGCCGCGGGCCAGCCTGATCCGGCTCTACGCGCTGGCCGCCGAGCCCAGGGGGCTGCGGGCCCACGAACTGCCGCTGGCCGAGCGGCGCGCGCTGGCGGCGAGGGCAATGCCGCTGCTCTGGCCGGGCTTCGAGGCAGTCGCGCTCGGCGGGCAGAGGGATCCCATTGAGGTGGTCGAGTACGACCCGGCCTGGCCCGCGCGGTTCGAGCACTGGCGCGCGCTCCTCGCGGACCGGCTCGGCCCGGCCGCGCTCCGGATAGAGCACGTCGGCTCGACCTCCGTGCCTGGCCTCGCGGCCAAGCCGATCGTTGATATCCAGGTCAGCGTGGCGGACCTGAGCGACGAGGCGCGATATGTGCCGGCCTGCGAGTCGGCGGGCCTGCAGCTTCGGTTCCGTGATGACGAGCACCGCTATTTCCGGCCCCCGCCGCGGCGGCCCAGACTGGTCCATGTGCACGTCTGCGCGGCGGGGAGCAGGTGGGAGCGGGTGCACCTGCTGCTGCGGGACTACCTGCGCGAGGATGCCGCGGCCCGGTCGGAGTATGCGGCGATGAAGCGGGAGATGGCCGTCCGCTGGAGCGACGACAGGCTCGGGTACACCGAGGCCAAGACCGACGTGATCCTGGACATTCTCGGCCGGGCAGAGGCCTGGGCGGCAGCGTCCTCAGGGCCGCGAGTATGACCCGGTGCCCCGCCGGGCGGATCTCGCTGCGCTGGGAGCAGTTATGCCGATGGCCGCGTCCGATGGCGTGCCCGAGCTGGTCACCCGGGCACGCGCAGTCGCCAGGGAGATCGGCTTCCCGCTGGACAGGGACGAGGCCGGGGCGGGGCGCCCGTCTGCCAGCCTGCCCGGTGTCGGCGCGTTCCTGGCCGTGCTGGCAGCCGGCTGCTCTGGCGGCCGGATCGCCGAGATCGGCACCGGTGCCGGGATCGGGGCAGCCTGGCTGGCCAGCGCGATGCCAGCGGACTGCGTGCTGGTCACCGCGGAGATCGATGATCGGCTGGCGGCGGCCGCCGGGAGCCTCTTCGCCGGCGACCACCGGGTGCGGGTCATCGCGGGCGACGCGGCGCGGGTGCTGCCCGGCGAGGGGCCTTTCGACCTGCTCTTCGCCGACGGCCCGTGGCGGCACCCGGACGGTCCCGGCTCGCTCATCGGGCTGCTCCGTCCCGGCGGCCGGCTCGTCATGGACGACGTGACGCCGCTTCGGCTGCTGCCGCCGGACTCGCCGCTGCGCGCCTCCGACCCGAAGCGGGACGTGTTCGCCGACCCGCGGCTGGTCTCGGCCGAGGTGGTGCTGCCCGACCTGCGCAACGCGCTGCTAGTCGGAACCAGGGTGGCCTGACCCCGGCCGGCCTACCTGCGGGCCGCGATGCGCCCGGCAGCCCGCGAGATCGCACGCGCGCGCATGCCGGCAGGCGGGTGAGTGAGCGCGCCCTGGATCCGCCGGTTCCAGGGCCGCGCGGTCGCGCTGAGCCGCCCGAGGTAGGCGACGTACTGCTCCGCCCCCGCCCTCCCGGTGACGGCCACGGCCGCCCGATCACAGGCAAGCTCGCGCAGCCAGTTGTAGCCCACCACGCCGATGACCGCAGGGATCAGCAGGACCAGCGCCATCGCCCGGGTGAGCACCGCGGCGACGGCAAGGCTGACCGGGTAAATGGCTGCCAGCGCTCCGGTCACGGAGTCCGCGCGAACGATGTGCGCCGCCTCGTGCACGGTGATGAACCGGGCGAGATCGCGGCGCGCGCGGCGCAGCTCGGCGCGCAGCAGGATGGTCCCGGACCGGCCGCAGCGGAACGACCGCCCGGCTGAGTGGCCGCTCACCCGGTCGGCCACGGAGAAGCAGGCCACCGTTACCGTCCGCAGCCCCGCTGCAGTCAGCGCGGTCGTCACGGCCGGCGCCTGCAGCGGCTCGACGTCCGGGCGTCCCAGCCGCCGCCGGACCCGCATCCGCAGCCCGGCCCGGACGGCCGCGACCCCGAGCACCGGGTAGATCACGAGCATGGCGACAGCGCCGGGGCGGTTGCCCGGCTGGGCAATGAGCACTGCCATGGCGGCGAGAAGCAGGTAACCAGCGGTCAGCACGGCTGCCCAGGCTCGCCAGGTGCCCCGCCCGGGCAGGGCACCGGGCGCTTCCATCTCGGCGCCGACGTAAGGGAAGCCCGGCTCCTGCTGGCCGGCATGGCCGGTGCCGCCGACCGACGGGCCGAGCACCGGATCGGGGGTCGACGGGCTGACTGAATCTGACACGCGCGCTCCAAAAGCAGGCGATGGCCGGAGGCCGGCCGGACAGTCCGTTGTGAGCCAATTCTTTCGCGCCCGCCTGCCGCCGCGGAGCGATTTGCGCCCTCTGCAGATCGCCCGGGCGAGAACCGGAACGCGGGCTGCGCCGGAAACATGGGCACCCGCCGGGCTCCTCCTCGCGGTCACGTCACCGACGGCCATGCACCAAGGTCAATTGCTATGACAGCTCCATCGGGGAGGAAGCCGCCTCCAGCCGAGCCAGATGAATCGATCTAGCCGCCGAAGCGGCGTCAGCCTCTTTGGCAGTTCGGCACATTGCTGCGCATAACGACTCAGCCGCGACTTCGCGAGAGCCTCTTGACATCAGTTCGCCGCACCCCGACACTGCTGACATTGAAACGTTCCATACGACTACGAGAAACCGCCCGGTGCCAGAACCAGGAACCCCAGGCACCAGGAACCCCAGGCACCAGGAACGCGACCCCGGCGCACTGGACAGCATGCCGGAACCGCAAGGAGACCCGCAGGTGAGCACGCTACCCGGGCAGGCAGCGGCGAAGCCGCGCGCCAGCGAGGTGGATCGCCACCTGGTCCCGCCGGCCACGGCTCCTTCCGGCACGCGGGTGAGGCGGGGCCGCTCACGCGGCCCGGTGCGGGGGCTTCGCCGCCCTGTCTACCGGCCGGTGCTCGGCGTCCTGCTGCTGCCCAGCCTGCTGCTGATCGGCATCTTCAGCTACTACCCGGCCGTCCGCAGCCTGATCGGCGGGTTCTACGCGTGGAACGGCTTCTCGCCACCTACCTATGCCGGGGTCTCCCAGTTTCGTCAGTACATCGAGTCCCCGAATTTCAGCATGGAGGTGAAGAACGTTGCGATCCTGACCTTCGGCAGCATCCTCATCACCCTGGTCTCTCAGTTCACCGCGGCCGAGGTGGTGATGCACATGCCCCGGCGTGCTGCCGCCATCGCGCGCTACGTCCTCGTGCTGCCGATCGTCGTGCCGCCCCTGGTGCTCATCGAGGTGTGGGCGTATCTGCTGCAGCCCCGCGCGGGACTGGTCGACGAGATCCTGGGCGGGCTGGGGCTCCCGCAGCCGGCCTGGTTCAGTGATCCGCACCTCGCTCTCATCAGCATCATGCTGATCGGCTTTCCCTGGATCTCCAACCTCGGATTCCTTATCTTCCTGGGCGGGCTGCAGAACCTGCCCAGGGAAATCCTGGACGCGGGCCGGATCGACGGGGTCAGCGCACTCCGGCGAGTCTTCGCCATCGACATCCCGCTGCTGATCCCGCACTTCCGGACCGTCATCATTCTGTCCGGCATCTATGCGGTCCAGAACTTCGTCCCGATCCTGCTCCTGACCAACGGCGGGCCCGGAACCGCGACGCTGGTCCCGGGTCTCGATATGTACCAGACCGCATTCCAGTCCGACCAGTACGGATACGGCATGGCCATCGGAACGCTGCTGTTCCTGGCCATGCTCGCGTTCACGATCGTCGCCATGCGAACCCTGCGCCCGAGAACCGGATAACCGCATGGCCCGTACATCTTCTCAACTCAGGCTCACCCCCAGGAGGTGGGGAACAATGCGCATGAACCCCCTGCGCGCGGTCGTGCCGGCCGTGACCGCGCTAGCGCTGGCCGGCGGCCTGGCCGCCGGATGCTCGTCGGGCGGGTCCGGCACCGGCGGCAACAGCTCGATCGTCATCAAGGCGGTACTGCCACCCAATACCGGCACGATAGACGCGAAGGCCAATGCCGGAATGAAGAGGCTGACCCAGGAATACGAGGCCGCGCACAAGAATGTCACGGTGGAGTGGCTGCCCAACAACACAGCCAGCATCACGGCGTCTAACGCCGCGGTCGAGACCCAGGCCTCGGGCGGCGCTGCTCCGGATCTCGTCTGGGAACAGTACGGTCCGGTGACCTCCGGCGCGCTTCCCAAGGGCCTGCTCCAGAACATCAAGCCCTACCTGGAGAAGCCGAATCCCTACGTTCCGGGAAACAAGAGCTGGCTGTCGCTGTTCTCGCCCTCGACCGTCCCGTACATGACCTCGCCGAACGGTGACATCGACATCATCCTCGGGTCAGATGTCGAAACCGGGATGTTCTACAGCAAGGCCGCCTTCGCCAAGGCGGGGATCACCTCCACGCCGACGACCTGGGCGCAGTTCATCGCCGATCTGGGCAAGCTGAAGGCCGCTGGAATTACTCCCTTCATCTTCGCTGACGGCGGGCTGTGCAACCCCTCGTGGTTCGAGCGCCTGGCGACGTCTTCCCTGCTGGCTAATCAGGTCAGCCAGTTCGACGTCAATCACGCCCAGGTGACCACGGGCCTCGACGTCGCCGTCGGGATCAAGAAGGGCATCATCAGCATGAGCAACCCCCGCTATGCGGAGGTCTGGAAGCTGCTCGGTCAGCTCGTCAAGTACTCGGGGTCCGGCGAGAGCAGCTACGATGCCTGCTCCCCGCCGACGGCGACGTCGCCGCCGCTTAGCACGCAGTCGCTGCTTGCCCAGGGCAAGGTCGGCCTGCTGTGGGGCGGCAGCTGGTATATCCCGCAGCTCAGCTCGGCAGGCTTCAGCACGAGCAAGTTCGGCGTGTTCCCCGAGCCTCCGATCACGACTGCTAGCACTCCGCTGGCGACAGGAACGTCCACGGTCGGCATCATCGGCGGCCCGAACGGCAACGGTCAGTGGGGTGTCACCTCCCAGCAGGCCGACCACACGATGACTCCGCAGAAGACGAAGGTCGTCATGAACTTCCTGGCCTGGCTGTTCACCCCCCAGCACCTGGGCTACTGGATCAACATCCAGAACCAGGGCGGTGAGATCCCTGACGAGCCGGCGGCCCCGATCGTGAACGTCCCCGGGCTGAAGAGCCTGGTCCCCGCGCACAAGGTTCCCACGGTGGTCGACGTCATCCTCGACGACGTGCTGGGAACCGGGCCGACGAACTCGGGGCTGCGGCTGGTCCAGTCCTACGTCGACGGGCAGATGTCCTACTCCGCGTTCGCGGGCCAATGGCAGGCGTTGCTGACCAGCGCTGCTCAGTCGTGGGCGACCCAGAATCACGTCGACCTCAGCAAGTACTGAGCGGTGCATGTCATGAGCGGCGTCAGCGGCGGCAGGCCATCGGCATGACCGCAGCGGTCCGCGCCGAGCCTGGCCCCGGCCGTCGCCCGGCGTCAGCCGGGCGACGGCCGGGGCCGGCACGGTGGCTGCGCGGCTACCGGTGGATCGCAGCGGCTGCCGGCCTGCTGATCGCGGGGATGACCTACTTCCCGATCATCTTCGTGGTGTCCAACTCGCTGCGAACCGGGAACAACATCTTCACCAGCGGGGTGTTCTCCCTGTTCAACCAGTTCGACTACCGGAACTACTCGCTGGCCTGGTCCGGAGTGTCGGCCCCGCTGGTGAACACGATCATCGTGGCCGCGCTGACGATCGTGATCGGAGTGTCGGCGGCCGGCCTCGGCGCTTACGCGTTCTCCCAGCTCAGGTTCCGCGGCAAGAGCCTGCTGTTCATGGCGTATGTCAGCCTGCTGTTCATCCCCTGGACGCTCACCCTGATCCCGCTGTTCCTCACGATCCAGAAGCTGCACCTGTTCAACACCTGGTGGGCGCTGATCCTGCCGTACGCGGCCAGTTCCCAGCCTCTGCTGGTACTGATCTTCCGAGGGTTCTTCGACCAGCTCCCGAGGGAACTGCTGGAGAGCGCGCGCTTGGACGGATGCGGCGAGTGGCGCGTGCTGCTGCGCGTCGTCGCTCCGCTGACCAAGCCGATCCTGCTGACCGGCGCGATCCTGGTGACCATCAACGTGTGGGGCGATTACCTCTGGCCGACGATCGTCATCCAGGATCCGCGCCGGACGACGATCTCCGCCGGGGTGGAGCAGTTCGTCGGCAGCTTCGGCCTCAACCTTGGCTACGGCGGCTCGGTGTTCGCCGCGTACGTGATCGCGATCCTGCCGATGTTCGCGCTGGTCGGCTTCACCATGCGCTACTTCGTGTCCGGGCTCACCGAGGGAGCGCTGAAGCTGTGACCGCGCCGCTGGCACCGGCCGGGCTGCGCTGCGCCCATCTCGTCGACCCGCTCGGGGTAACGGCCGAGCGGGTCCGGCTCGGCTGGCTGCTGGAGGGCTCCGGCTCCGGCCGCCGGCAGACCGCCTACCAGGTCCAGGTGACGGAGGCGGATCCGGCTGGGATGCCGGGCGGAAACAAGCCCGCGGGCCGCCGAACGACGGCCTGGGACAGCGGCCGGGTGCCCTCCGGCGACCAGGAGGACATCGGCTACGCCGGGCGGCCCCTGCGGCCCGGCGGGCGGTACCGCTGGCGGGTCCGGGTGTGGGATGAGCGCGGCCGGGCATCGGCCTGGAGCGAGCCGGCCAGGTTCGAGGTCGAGCTTGACCCCGCCGGCTGGGCTGCTCAGTGGATCCGCCCGGGGCGCCCGCCCGGCGGGTTCCAGCCGCCGTCCGGCCGCACCCTGGGCGACCGTGTCATCAGCGCGATGCACCCGGTGCCCTGCCTGCGCCGCGAGTTCACGCTGGATCAGCCGGCCCGCTCAGCCCGGCTGTACGTCACCGCCCTCGGGCTCTACGAGGCGCGGCTGAACGGCAGCAAGGTCGGCGACGCCGTGCTGGCACCGGGCTGGACCGACTACGCGCGGCGCATCCCCTACCAGACCTACGACGTGACCGCGCTGCTCCGCCCCGGCGGAAACGTCCTCGGCGCCCTCCTCGCCGACGGATGGTACTGCGGGTTCGTGGGCTTCGACGCCAAGCGCGCCGGCGCTCACTACGGCACCGAGCCCGAGTTCCTGGCACAGCTCGTTATCACCCTGCCCGACGGCAGCGAGCAGCGGATCGTCACCGACGGCAGCTGGCGGTCCCGCCCCAGCGCGATCTGCCGGGCTGACCTGATCATGGGCGAGGCCCAGGACCTCCGGCGGCACCCGGCAGGCTGGGACGACGCCGTCTCCGGCCTCTCGGGGTTCGACGCTGGCGGCTGGCAGGCCGTCGAGGTGCGCGACCGCGATGCCACGCCCCTGGTCGCCGACCCGGCACCACCTGTCCGCGTCACCCAGGAGATCACGCCGAGCAGCATCTGGGCAGACCCCGCCGGCCGGTACATCGTTGACGTGGGCCAGAACATGACCGGCTGGCTAAGGATCATCGTCACCGGCTCCCCCGGTGCCCGCATCCGGGTCCGCCACGGGGAAGCCCTGGACAGCGACGGCAGCCTGTACACCGAGAACCTGCGCAGCGCCCGGCAGTGCGACGAGTACATCACCGCGGGCGGGCGGGACGTCCTGGAGCCCCGGTTCACCGTGCACGGCTTCCGCTACGCCGAGATCTCCGGCTACCCCGGCGAGCCCGCACCCGGGCACATCACTGCGCGCGTGGTCCACTCCGACATCCCGGCCGCCGGCGACGTGCGAACCTCGCTGCCCTGGCTGGATCAGCTCGCCAGGACGATCGACTGGGGCCAGCGCGGCAACTTCATCAGCATCCCGACCGACTGCCCGCAGCGCGACGAGCGGCTGGGCTGGACAGGCGATGCCCAGGTGTTCGCGCGCACTGCCTGCTACAACCGTGACGTCGCCGCGTTCTTCGGCAAGTGGCTGGACGACGTGACCGACGCCCAGCTGCCGTCGGGCGCATTCACCGACATCGCGCCGCGGCTGCATCTGACCTGGGCGGGCGCTCCCGCCTGGGGTGACGCCGGGGTGATCGTCCCGTGGACGTTGTACACGATGTACGGCGACAGGGGCGTCCTGCAGCGCAGCTACCCGGCGATGGCGAGGTGGATGGACTTCATCGCCAGGGACAATCCCGGCTTCCTGCGCGAGCGCAACCTCGGTAACAGCTACAACGACTGGCTCGCTCCCGGCGACGACCTCACCCCGCACGAGCTGCTGGCGACCGCCTACTGGGCCTACGACGCTTCGCTGATGGCCGAGGTCGCCAGGGCGATTGGCCGCGACACGGACAGCGCGGCCTACCTGGAACTCGCCGCGAAGATCCGCGCAGCGGCTGCTGCCGCCTTCGTCGCCAGCGACGGGCAGGTCGCGTCCGGCACCCAGACCGGCTACGTGCTCGGCCTGCATATGGGCCTGGTGCCCCACGAGCTGCGGCAGGCCGCCGCTGGCCACCTCGTCGAGGCGATCCGGGCCGCTGGCTGGCACCTGACCACCGGCTTCGCCGGGGTGAGCTACCTGCTGCCGGTGCTCAGCGCCACCGGGCACACCGACGTCGCCTACCGGCTCATCGAGCAGCAGGAGCGCCCGTCGTGGCGCTACATGCTCAGCCACGGGGCCACGACGGTCTGGGAGCGCTGGGACGGCTGGACCGAGGAGGCCGGATTCCAGTCTCCCGAGATGAACTCGTTCAACCACTACGCGCTCGGCTCCGTCGGCGAGTGGATCTACCGGTTCGTGCTCGGCATTGATCAGCAGCCGGGCACGGCCGGGTTCAGCCACCCGCTGGTGCGGCCGCATCCCGGCGGGAGCCTGACCCATGCAAGCGGCAGCTATCGCTCGGTGCGCGGCCGCATCGAGACCCGCTGGCAGCTCGGCGACGGCCAGTTCGCGCTGCAGGTGAGCCTGCCACCGAATGTGGCCGCCACCGTCCGGGTGCCGAGTGCCGAGCCTGACCAGGTACACGACCAGGATGGCGCCGGGCCCGTCGCCATCGCCGAGTTCCCGGGTGCCGCGGGCACCGGGGAGGCGGTGTTCGAGGTCGGCTCGGGCCGGCACGAGTTCCGCGGTCCGGCCGCCGCCGGGCTGCGAGCCTGGACCAGAGAGGAAGCTGATGCCTGACCTGACCGCCGTGAAGGCCGCGCTGGCGGCGCAGCGGATCGAGACTCCGTCGTGGGCGTTCGGCAACACCGGGACCAGGTTCAAGGTGTTCGGCCAGCCGGGGGTGCCGCGGACACCGCAGGAGAAGATCGATGACGCAGCGCAGGTGCACGCGTTCACCGGGGTGGCCCCGAGCGTCGCTGTGCACATCCCCTGGGACAGGGTGGACGACTACGCCGAGCTGGCCGCGCATGCCAAGGCCGTAGGTGTCGAGATCGGCACCGTCAACGCGAACGTATTCCAGGACGACGACTACCGGCTCGGGAGCGTCGCCAACCCCGACCCGCGGGTGCGCCGCAAGGCGCTCGACCACCTGCTGGAGTGCGTCGACATCATGGACATCACCGGGTCCCGCGATCTCAAGCTGTGGTTCGCGGACGGCACCAACTACCCGGGCCAGGACGACATCCGGGCCCGCCAGGACCGGATAGCCGAGGCACTGCAGGTCGTCTACCAGCGGCTGTCCCCCGGCCAGCGGATGCTGCTGGAGTACAAGCTGTTCGAGCCCTCGTTCTACACGACCGACGTGCCGGACTGGGGGACCTCGCTGCTGCACTGCCAGGCACTCGGCCCGCAGGCGATGGTCGTCGTGGACACCGGGCACCACGCGCCGGGCACGAACATTGAGTTCATCGTGGCGGTGCTGCTGCGCGCGGGCCGCCTTGGCGGGTTCGACTTCAACAGCAGGTTCTACGCCGACGACGACCTGATGGTGGGAGCGGCCGACCCGTTCCAGCTCTTCCGGATCCTGTCCGAGGTCGTGGCCGCCGACGCGCTGCGTCCCGGGGCTGGTGTCGCGTTCATGCTCGATCAGTGCCACAACATCGAGCCGAAGATTCCCGCGCAGCTCCGCTCGGTGCTGAACGTGCAGGAGGCCACGGCGAAGGCGCTGCTGGTTGACCGCCCGGCGCTGGCGGCCGCGCAGCGGGCCGGCGACGTACTCGGCGCGAACGCGATCCTGATGGACGCCTACGCCACCGACGTCCGCCCGCTGCTCGCGGGCCTGCGCGAGGAGATGGGCCTGGACCCCGATCCGGTTGCTGCCTACCTCCGGTCCGGCTACCAGGAGCGGGTCATCGCCGAGCGGGTTGGCGGCACCCCGGCGGGATGGCACTGAGCCCGGGCCGCTGATTGCGATTTTCGTCCAGAACGCGATGCGGCTGCGCATCCGGTCAGGAGGGAGGAACGTGACGGCGACGACTCCGCCCGAGGTTGCGGCGCTGATCGCGCGCAGCAACCGGCTCGGCTCCGACCGGCGCAACACCAACTACGCCGGCGGGAACACATCGGCCAAGGGAACCGGGACGGACCCGGTGACCGGCGGGCCGGCCGAGCTGCTCTGGGTGAAGGGGTCCGGAGGCGACCTGGGCTCGCTGACCCCCGCAGGCCTCGCGGTGCTGCGGCTGGACCGGCTCAGGGCGCTGACCCGGGTGTATCCCGGCGAGGACCGCGAGGACGAGATGGTCGCCGCGCTCGACTACTGCCTGTTCGGGACGGGCGGCGCGGCGCCCTCGATCGACACGGCCATGCATGGCCTGGTCGCAGCCGGGCACGTGGATCACCTGCACCCGGACGCCGGGATCGCCCTCGCGGCAGCGGCCGACGGGGAGAAGCTGACCCGCGACTGCTTCGGGGACCGGGTCGGCTGGGTCCCGTGGCGGCGGCCGGGCTTTCAGCTCGGCCTGGACATTGCTGCCTTCCACCGGGAGAACCCGGGCGCGATCGGGGTCGTGCTGGGCGGCCATGGCATCACTGCGTGGGGCCGGTCGAGCGAAGAGTGCGAGGCGCGCTCGCTGGAGATCATCGCGAGGGCGCAGCGGTACCTGGACGAGCACGGCCGGCCGGAGCCGTTCGGCCCCGCCGACCCGGCGCTGGCGCCGCTTCCGCCCGGGCAGCGCCGCCAGAGAGCGGCCGTGCTCGCGCCGGTGCTGCGCGGGCTCGCATCCGCCGACCGGCCGCAGGTCGGCCACTTCACCGACGACGACGCCGTGCTGGACTTCCTGGCCAGGCGCGAGCACCCGCGGCTGGCGGCACTCGGGACCTCCTGCCCCGACCATTTCCTGCGGACCAAGATCCGGCCGCTCGTTCTGGATCTGGAGCCATCGGCACCGCTGGATGCGGTCACCCGGCGGCTGCGCGAGCTGCATGCCGCCTATCGCGCCGCGTACCGCGCTTATTACGAGCTGCATGCAACGGCGGACTCACCGCCGATGCGCGGGGCTGACCCGGCGATCGTGCTGGTACCGGGCGTGGGCATGTTCAGCTTCGGCGCCGACTCGCAGACCGCGCGGGTGGCCGGCGAGTTCTACCTCAGCGCGATCGAGGTGATGCGCGGCGCCGAGGCGGTGTCGTCCTATCAGCCGATCAGCGACGCGGAGAAGTTCAGGATCGAGTACTGGGCACTGGAGGAGTCCAAGCTGGCCAGGCGGCCGCAGCCCGGCCGGCTGTCCGCCCGGATAGCGCTGGTCACCGGGGGCGGCTCGGGGATCGGCCGGGCCACCGCCCGGCGGCTGGCCGCCGAGGGCGCCTGCGTGGTCATCGCCGACCGGGATCCGCGGGCCGCTCGCGAGACAGCCGCGCAGGTCGCGGCCGAGCGCTCGGCCGTCGAGGCGTCCGACGTGGCGGTCGCCGTGGCCGCCGATGTCACCGATGAGGCTAGCGTGGCCGGGGCGGTCGAGGCGTCAGCGCTGGCGTTCTGCGGCGTGGACCTGGTGGTGAACAGCGCCGGGCTGTCGGTGTCCCGGCCGCTGCTGGAGACCACGGCGGCAGACTGGGACCTGCAGCACGACGTCATGTCCCGCGGCTCCTTCCTGGTGTCGCGCGAGGCCGCCAGGGTGATGGCCGCCCAGGGCATGGGCGGCGACATCGTCCACATCTGCAGCAAGAACGCGGTCGTCGCTGGCCCGGACAACGTCGCCTACGGCGCGGCCAAGGCCAGCCAGCAGCACCAGGTGCGGCTGCTCGCCGCCGAGCTGGGCAGCCACGGCATCCGGGTGAACGGGATCAACCCGGATGGGGTCGTCCGCGGCTCGGGCATCTTCGCCGGCGGATGGGGCGCCCGCAGGGCAGCCGTGCACGGCGTGCCCGAGTCCGAGCTCGGCGCGTTCTACGCCCGGCGGACCCTGCTCGGCCGGGAGGTCCTGCCCGAGCACGTCGCGGCGGCCGTGGCGGCGCTGGCCGGCGGCGACCTGCCGGTCACGACGGGCGCGATCATCCCGGTCGACGGCGGGGTGCCCGCCGCGTTCCTTCGCTGACCGGAGACGCCGGTGAGTGCACGCCAGAGCGACGGGCCGGCCGGGCCGGCAGCGGTAGCCGCCGTCGACCTCGGGGCCTCGTCCGGCCGCGTGACGGTGGGGCGGCTCGACGCCGGGAGCCTGGAGCTGCACGAGGTGCGCCGGTTCCGGAACGTTCCGGTCAGCTCGGATGGAGCCCTGCGCTGGGACATCGCCGGCCTGCATGCCGAGGTTGTCGCCGGGCTGGCCGCAGCGGCCGTCGGCGCTGACCTGCTCAGCGTCGGCATCGACTCCTGGGGGGTGGACTACGGGCTGCTCGGCGCGGACGGCACCCTGAACGGCGACCCGGTGCACTACCGCGACGCACGGACCGATGGCGCGCTGCCGCGCCTGCTGGCCCGCGTTCCCGCCACCGAGCTGTATGCGGTCACGGGGATTCAGCAGCTGCCGATCAACACGATCTGCCAGCTCATCGCGGCCGCAGGGACACCCGAGCTGGCCGCTGCGCGGACCCTGCTGCTGATCCCGGACCTTCTCGGCTACTGGCTGACCGGAGAGATCGGGGCGGAGGTCACCAACGCCTCGACCACGCAGCTCCTGGACGCCCGGACCAGGCGGTGGGCCACCGGGCTGATGCGGCGCGCGGGCATCGACCCGCGCCTGTTCCCACCGCTGCGCGGGCCTGGCGAGGTGATCGGCGAGCTGCGGCCGGGGGGAATGGACGTCCCGGGTGGCCAAGCCGACTCGCGCCGCTCTCCGGAGGCGCTGGCCGGGCTGCCGGGTGCGCAGGCCGGCTCGCGCCGCTCGCCGGAGGCGCTGGCCGGGCTGCCGCTGGTCGCCGTGGGCTCGCACGACACGGCCTCTGCCGTCGCGGCTGTCCCGGCCCGGGACTGCCATTTTGCCTACATCTCCTGCGGTACCTGGTCGCTGGTCGGGATGGAGCTGGACGCCCCGGTGCTGACGGAAGCCAGCAGGCTGGCGAACTTCAGCAACGAGGCGGGGATCGACGGCACCGTGCGCTATCTGCGCAACGCGGCGGGCCTGTGGCCGCTGCAGGAGACGCTGCGCGGCTGGGCCGCCAGCGGGCCGGACGGCCCCGGCGCATCGGGATCGGGAAATCTGGATGACCTGATGGCCGCGGCGGCCGGGGCGCCGGCCCTGGCCGCGGTGATCGACCTCGACGACCCCGCGTTCCTGCCGCCGGGTGACATGCCGGCCAGGATCGCCAGCGCCTGCCGGCGCACCGGGCAGCAGCCGCCGCGGGACAGGGCAGGGACGGTCCGGTGCATCCTGGACAGCCTTGCGCTGGCCCACCGGCGCGCGGTACGGCAGGCGCAGGAGCTCACCGGCCACCATGCGGATGTCGTGCACATCGTCGGCGGCGGCGCCCGCAACGAGCTGCTGTGCCAGCTCACCGCCGACGCCTGCGGCCTGCCGGTGGTGGCGGGGCCGGCCGAGGCCACCTCGCTCGGCAACATCCTGGTCCAGCTACGAGCGCACGGTCGCGCACCGGCGGAGCTGACGGGCATGCGGGCGATGCTCCGCGCCGGCCAGCCGCTGCGCAGCTATGAGCCATCCGGCCGCCGCGCGAGCTGGGCCGCCGCCGAGCGCAGGCTCGGCTGACCTCCCGGCGAGGTCGTGACCAGGGACGATCCGCCGAGGGCAGCCCGGCACCGCGGGCTCGCGATTTGACACGTTCCAACGGCCGGCACAACACTGGCAGCGGGCCAGGAGGGACAACGGTGAACCCGCCGGTAAGCATCAGGGAAGTCGCCGCGCATGCCGGCGTGTCTGTCGGCACGGTCTCGAACGTGCTGAACCGGCCCCACATCGTCGCCAAGCCCACCCGGGAGAAGGTCCACGCAGCCATCAGCGCACTCGGCTTCGTGCGGAACGAGTCCGCCCGCCAGCTCCGGGCAGGCCGGAGCCGGACGATCGGCCTGGTGGTCCTGGACGTGGCGAACCCGTTCTTCACCGACGTCGCCCGCGGCGTCGAGGACGAGGCCAGCACGTCGGGCCTGGCGGTGATTCTCTGCAACAGCGATGAGCGGCAGGACAAGGAGGACCGCTACCTGGAGCTGCTGGAGGAGCACCGGGTCCAGGGCATCCTGATCACCCCGGTCGGCGGGGCCACCCAGCGGCTGGAACGGCTGCAGCGCCGGGGCACGCCGGTGATCCTGGTGGACTCCAGGTCGCCGACTGGCGGGCAGTGCTCGGTCGCGGTGGACGACGTGCTCGGCGGCGACATCGCGGTGTCGCACCTGCTGGACGGCGGGCACGAGCGGATCGCGTTCGTCGGCGGCCCGGCCAGCCTGCGCCAGGTGGCCGACCGCCGCGAGGGCGCGGGGCGGGCGCTCCGGGCGGCCGGGCGGGACCCGGCCAGCCTGCGGCTGATCGATACCTCTGGTCTCAACGTCCTGGCGGGCCGTCAGGCCGGGAGCGAGATCGCCGGGCTTCCGGCCGGCCGCAGGCCCACCGCGGCATTCTGCGCGAACGACCTGGTCGCGCTGGGCCTGCTGCAGGACATGACCCGGCGGGGTATCAGGGTGCCCGAGGACCTCGCGATCGTGGGCTACGACGACATCGAGTTCGCCGGGGCCGCCGCGGTGCCGCTCACATCGGTCCGCCAGCCGCGTCAGCAGCTTGGCCGCACCGCCGCGCAGCTGCTGCTGGAGGAGGCGTCCGACGCCCGCAGCCACAAGCACCGGCAGGTGATGTTCCAGCCCGAGCTCGAGATCCGCGCCTCCAGCCAGGCTCCGGGTCCTGCGGACGCGGCAGGCGCCACAGGCCCAGCGGGCGCGGCTCTGGCCCCTGCGGCCGGGCGGGGCTGGTAGCGCCATGCAGGTTGCGCTGTTCGTCACCTGCCTGGCCGACACCCTGTTCCCCCGGGCCGGCATCGCCACCACCAGGCTGCTGGAGCGGCTCGGGCACCGCGTGGCCTTCCCGGCTGGCCAGACCTGCTGCGGGCAGATGCACGTCAACACCGGCTACCAGCGCGAGGCGCTGCCGCTGATCCGCCGCTACGTGGCGGCGTTCGAGCCGTACGAGGTCATCGTGGCGCCGTCCGGCTCCTGCGTGGCATCGGTGCGGCACCAGCACGCGATGGTGGCCGCCCGCCACGGTGATCCGGAGCTTTCAGAACGCGCCCGCGCCGTCGCCGCCCGGACCTACGAGCTGTCCGAGCTGCTGACCGACGTCCTCGGGGTGGAGGATGTCGGGGCCTACTACCCGCACCGGGTGACCTACCACCCGACCTGCCACTCGCTGCGGCTGCTGCGGGTGGGCGACCGGCCGCTGCGGCTGCTGCGCAACGTCGCCGGGATCGACCTGGTGGAGCTGCCGGGCCAGGAGAGCTGCTGCGGGTTCGGCGGGACGTTCGCGCTGAAGAACGCTGACACCTCGACGGCCATGCTCGCCGGCAAGATGCGCAGCGTGCTGGACACCGGCGCCGAGGTGCTGACCGCCGGCGACAGCTCCTGCCTGATGCATATCGGCGGCGGGCTGTCCCGGCTGCGAGCCGGGGTGCGGACGGTGCACCTGGCCGAGATCCTCGCCACGACCCGCCCGGACGCATCGCCGGCCACCGGCTAGCACGGCTTGTGCCCATGATCACGACTGGTATGCCCGGGTATGCCTGGGCTGGAGGCGCGAGAAACCGCTGGCGGCCCGCAGCCGGGGAACCCGGCGCATCATGGGAGCAGGCCCGCGACGACAGACCCGATCAGGTCCCCGACGACGCCCACCGGAGGCCGTGACGTGCCCACCTCTAGCGGAATGCCCACCGCCCCGCGCGGCGTCGGGCACCTGCGCGGCGACGAGCCGTTCCCCGCGGCGGCCCGCCGTGCCCTGGCCGATGCCCAGCTCCGCCGCAACCTCGCCCGGGCCACCTCGACCATCCGCGCGAAGCGGGCGGCCGTGGTGGCGGAACTGCCGGACTGGGAGGAGCTGCGCGCGGCCGGGCAGGCGATCAAGGCGCAGGCCATGGCACGCCTGGACCGGCACCTGGAGCGGCTGGAGGCGGAGGTCAGCGCGCGCGGCGGCACCGTGCACTGGGCACGGGACGCAGCCGAGGCCAACGAGATCGTCACGCGGCTGGTCGCATCGACCGGCGCCACCTCCGCGGTCAAGGTCAAGTCGCTGGCCACCGACGAGATCGGGCTGAACGAGGCACTCGCCAGCAGCGGCATCACCGCCTACGAGACCGATCTCGCCGAGCTCATCGTTCAGCTTGGGCATGACCGGCCCTCGCACATCCTCGTGCCCGCCATCCACCGCAACCGGGCGGAGATCCGGGAGATCTTCCTGCGCGAGATGGGCGATGCCGATCCTGCCCTCACCGACGAGCCCGCGGCGCTCGCCGAGGCGGCCAGGCGGCACCTGCGCCGGATCTTCCTGGCGGCGCGGGTCGGGATCAGCGGAGCCAACTTCGCCGTCGCCGAGACCGGGACGATCGCGGTCGTCGAGTCGGAGGGCAACGGCCGGATGTGCCTGACCCTGCCGGAGACCCTGATCACGGTGATGGGCATCGAGAAGGTCATCCCCGCCTGGGCCGACCTTGGCGTGTTCCTGCAGCTACTGCCGCGGTCGGCGACCGGGGAGCGGATGAACCCGTACACCTCGATGTGGACCGGGGTCACGCCGGGTGACGGGCCGCAGGCCTTCCACCTGGTGCTGCTGGACAACGGCAGGACCGCCGCGCTGGCGGACGAGGCCGGGCGGCCGGCGCTGCACTGCATCCGCTGCTCGGCGTGCCTGAACGTGTGCCCGGTCTACGAGCGCACTGGCGGGCACGCCTACGGCTCGGTGTACCCGGGACCCATCGGCGCGGTGCTCTCGCCCCAGCTCACCGGCATCGAGGACAACGCCTCGCTGCCGTATGCGTCGTCGCTGTGCGGCGCCTGCTACGACGCCTGCCCGGTGAAGATCGACATCCCGTCGCTGCTCGTGCACCTGCGCGCCCGGCACGTCGAGGAGGCCCGTAAGGCCCGCCGGGTTCCGGGCCCCGAGGCAGTCACGATGGCGACCGCCTCCTGGGTCATGGCCAGCGCTGCCCGCTACGCCGCCGCGCAGCGGGCGGCCAGGGCAGGCCGGGCGCTGGGCCGCCGGGGCCGGATCGCCGCGCTGCCGCCGCCGCTGTCGGCGTGGACGTCGGCCCGCGACGCGCCGGTCCCGCCGCCGCTCACGTTCCGCGAGTGGTGGCGCCGCGAGCACCGGGATCCCCGGTGACCGCGCGGGACGGCCGCGCCCGGCAGGCCACCGTGGGCTGCGGTGAGCCGTCACCGGGAGCGCGGGAGGAGGTGCTGTCCCGTATCCGGACCGCGCTGGGCACCGGGGCCGGCGGGGAGCAGGCCCGGGGCGCCGACGTCCCGCGCCGGTACCGGACTGCCGGGACCCGCAGCCCTGAGGCGCTGCTTGACCTGCTCGCCAGCCGGCTGGCTGACTACCGGGCCCGCGTCCGGCGCGCGGCCGAGGGCACGCTGGCCGCCGAGATCGCCGCCGCCCTTGCCGCCCGCGGTGCGCACCGCGTCGTGGTCCCGGAGGGGCTGGGCCTGCCGCTGCCGCCCGGCGTCGACGCCGTGACCGACGCCGGCCTTTCCCCGGCCGAGCTCGACGGGATGGACGGGGTGATCACCGGAGCGGCAGTCGCGGTCGCGGAGACCGGGACGATCATCCTGGACGGCTCCCCCGGCCAGGGCCGCCGCGCGATCACCCTGGTGCCCGACTACCACCTGTGCGTGGTCCGCGCCGGGCAGGTGGTCGAGCTGGTGCCGGAGGCGGTCGAGCGGCTGCGCCTCCCGGCCTCCGCCGGGCGGCCGCTGACCTGGATCAGCGGCCCGTCGGCGACCAGCGACATCGAGCTCAGCCGGGTCGAGGGCGTGCACGGACCCCGCACCCTGGAGGTCATCCTGGTCACCGGCAGCCGGTGACCCGCCTCCGTTTCGCGTTCCCGGTCCTTGCACGCTCGGCGCACCCCGGCGGGCCGGCGGTTAACGGGAGTGCCAGGGCCGGGCAGGCGCAGGCCGGCCGCCAGATCGCTGACGGCCGGCGGGCCCGTCAGGCGGGTACCCGCGGCCGGCGCTCGCCACCCCGCGAGATGCTCGCGTGGCCGAGACTGGCCAGCGGATAACCCGCGGGCGCGGGCCGGCGCGCCGGGGCCTCCGTACCGCGCCAGGCGCCGGCCCGGGCTGCCCGTGCTCCGGCCGCCGCCGGAGCCCTCGTCTCCGGGCGCCGCGTGACCAGCCACAGCGGGACACCGACCCACGTCGCGAAGAACGCCGCGGCCAGCGGCAGATTGAGCCACACCCAGGCTGCCATGGTCTCCTCCGATCATGTCGCCAGCGACTCCTTTCGCCGCCGCTGAGATACCTGCAGCCTGCCGATGCAGCCTCTGATGGCGCTCTGCCCGGCCTTTGCCGGGCCCATGAGGTTCAGAACGCGATTCCGGGCTCGCAGCGCCGCCCGGGGCTGTCCGCCGGGCGGCCGAGTCTAGTGCGGGCGCTTGCCCCGCGGGCGCTGCCAGCCACGCGGCGGGCGGGGCAGGATGCCCTGCCCCTCGCCGCCATCAGGTCCGGCCTGGCCAGCCTGGCCAGCCGGGCCTTCAGGGCTAGTGATCTTCCCCAGCTCCTCGTTCGGGTCGGTGCTCTCGTGCAGCCAGCCGACGATCATCGCGTAGATGACCGGGATGAAGCAGATGGCCGGCACCGCCCACATGACGCCGGTGGCAAGCTGCTGATCCATGATCGTTCCCAGCCCGCCGACGGCACCGTGATAGGCGGCATACCAGGCGCTGCCGGAGAACCCGAGGATGTAGGCGAGAACCCAGATCCCCCACATCGGCAGGGCGGCGAAGACGGCCCGGCCAGGCCGCGACAGGCGGGGCAGCATCGGCGGGGACTCGACCAGTTCGAGCCAGAGGGCAGCGCCGGCGGCGACCAGGACGGCCATCTCGGCGACTGCGAGCCCGGGCACTCGAGCAAGGGCGTCAACGCTGGCCGGCAGCCGCCAGCCGATGACCACGGCGAGGAACGCTCCGAGCGCCAGCATCGCGTGAGCCGCCCCAGTGCCCCCGGGCTGCGGCATCACCAGGCGCGCCAGCCGGCTGGTATGCCGTAGCTGGCGCAGCCGCCCGGGCTGGTCCAGGCCGAGCAGCCGCCATGGCGCTCCCAGCACCAGCAGCGCGGGCACGGCGGTCGCGAACAGGACGAATTGCAGCGCCTCCACGAAGACGTACTGCCGGGCAAGCGTCCCCACCGGCGGGACGAGCAGGATCACGGTCAGCACGGCGGCCGAGAGCGCGAGCCATGGCCGCCGTGCCAGCCCGCCGCCTGCCCGCATTGCCGCACCTCTCCGGTCGCCTGCGGCCCGGAAGCCCGGACCGCTCACCCGGCTGCCCGGGAACCCAGACTCAACAAGTATCACCTCGCGGGGCTCGCGCGCCTCCGGTCGCCCGCATCCGGCCGCGCCGGGCGACCCCGGACCGCTGCCGCTCCCTCATACGATCACTTCCAGTTCGCGGGCCTCTGCCTTGGTGTAGTCCTCCCAGGCGGCGGCAAGGCGCTGTATGCCGGCCTCCAGAACGCCCGGCGGCTGCAGGAACTGGAGCCTGATGTAATCGGCGAAACTGCCGTCCGGGGAAAGCTGTGGTCCCGGGATCACGGTCACGCCGTAACGCATCGCGGTGGCCGCGAACGCGCTCGCGTCGGCACCGGGCAGCCGCAGCCACAGCGAGTGACCGCCAGCCGGCTGGCGGAATCGCCAGGCGGGAAGCTGCTCGCCGAGCAGCCGGGCGGCCCGCTGCAGGCAGTCGCACACCTGAGCGGACCGAAGCTGGCTGATCCGGGTGAAGTCGTCGAGCACCGCGCGGCCCAGCACCTGAGACGGAACAGACGAGCCCAGGTCCTCCGCGGCCTTGACCATCATCAGCTCAGCTATGAGCCGCGGCCCGGCACGGATCCAGGCGATCCGCAGCCCTGCCCAGGCGACCTTGCTCAGCGAGCCGATCGTGATCACATTGCCGCCGGAGTCGAAGGCGGCAACCGGCGGGGGCGGAGGAGGCCCGGCAGCCAGCGGCTCCAGCGTGTTGTCCTCGATGAGTGGCAGCCGGTGCTCCGCCGCCAGCGCGGCTAGCTGGCGGCGGGTCTCAGCGGTGGCAACGAGCCCGGTCGGATTGTGGAAGGTGGGCATCAGGTAGAGCAGCCGCGGATGCTGGCGGCGGACAAGCTGGCGCAGCACCGGGCCGGGGTCGGCGTCCTCGGCTGCCGGGAAGGTGACGAAGCGCGCTCCCTCCCCGGCGAACGCGTCGAGTGCCCCGGCGTAGGTGGGATTCTCCATGGCCACGGCGGTGCCGGGGCTCGCATACCGGCGGGCCAGCAGCGTGATGGCCTGCTGCGCCCCGTTCGTTACCAGGATCTGCTGCTCGCTTGTCGGCAGCCCGCGCTCGGTCAGGTGCCGGGCGATGGCCCGGCGCAGCGAGGGCAGGCCCTGCGGGAAGTACCCGACCACTCCCCGCGCCAGCCGCAGCAGCTCGGCCTGCGCATCCGCCAGCAGCGCGGCGGTCAGCACCCCATCGGCCCCGATCCCCGCGGTAGCCAGGTCGACGGCGGCCTCGTCGCGGCCGATGAGGCTGCGGAACCGGACGGCGCTCGCCGGCCGGACGAGCCGGTCAGCCGCGGCGTACCCCGGCATCGCCACGCTGCGCTGGGGCGTCGGAGCGGGCGAGAGCCGGGCCCGGGCCGGCCGCGACGGCCCCGCGGCCCTGGTGCCGCTGCCCTGCCGGCTGGTCAGCCGGCCCTCGGCGCGCAGGATGCGGTAGGCGGCGACGACGGTCGTCCGGCTGATCCCTAGCTGGAGCGCGAGCTGGCGCTCGGGTGGCAGCACCGTTCCGGCCGGGATATCCCGGTCCAGCGCGTCGCGCAGCGCGTCGGCGAGCCGCTGGTACAGCGGGCCCGGCCGGTCTGCCCACCGGTCCAGGCCGGCGGCCAGGACGTCCCGGGCAGTGGATGCAGATACCAATATGGCCACCTTGGTCTTGCTACCGTGCGTGGCGCGGCCGTATCGTTAACAGGGTCAGGGCGAGCAAGTGGCTATTGATTGGACTCAGCGCGCAGCTGTGATGGTATCAGCACAGCCCGCGCTGGTCTATGGCACCACGATGGCCGCCCGGCGACGCCGCCGCTGTGCTCGAGTCGCGGCAGGCGTTCCGGACGCGCTGGTCATCGCCCACTGCGAGCACCGCTGCCACGAGTTACCTGGAGGGTCACATGACAGAGCAGGCTTCCGCGCCGGACCGCGCGACGGCCGGCGCCCCGTCTGGTTCCGCCGATCGCGGTGCGCCTGCCCCGGTGACGGGAACCGTGCGGGTGAAGCGCGGTATGGCGGACATGCTCAAGGGCGGGGTGATCATGGATGTGGTGACCCCCGAGCAGGCGAAGATCGCCGAGGATGCGGGCGCGGTCGCCGTCATGGCCCTGGAACGGGTTCCCGCGGACATCCGGGCGCAGGGCGGGGTGGCCCGGATGAGCGACCCGGACATGATCGACGGCATCATCTCGGCGGTGTCGATCCCGGTGATGGCCAAGTGCCGGATCGGCCACTTCGCGGAGGCACAGGTGCTGCAGGCGATCGGGGTGGATTACATCGACGAGTCCGAGGTGCTCACCCCGGCCGACGAGGCGCATCACGTGGACAAGTGGGCGTTCACCGTGCCGTTCGTGTGCGGGGCGACGAACCTGGGAGAGGCGCTGCGGCGGATCGCCGAGGGCGCGGCGATGATCCGCTCCAAGGGCGAGGCCGGCACCGGCAACGTGGTCGAGGCGACCCGGCACATGCGCGCGATCCGGGACGAGATCCGCCGCCTGTCCGCGCTGCCGGCCGACGAGCTGTACGCGGCGGCCAAGGAGCTGGCAGCGCCGTACGAGCTGGTCGCGGAGGTGGCGGCGGCCGGGAAGCTGCCGGTCGTGTGCTTCACCGCGGGAGGCATCGCCACCCCGGCGGACGCGGCGATGATGATGCAGCTCGGCGCCGACGGGATCTTCGTCGGCTCGGGGATCTTCAAGTCGGGAGATCCGGCGGCGCGCGCGGCGGCGATCGTGAAGGCGACCACGTTCTATGACGACCCTGACGTGGTGGCCAAGGTGTCCCGCGGGCTCGGCGAGCCGATGGTGGGCATCGGCCTGGAGGAGCTGGCGCCGGCGCAGCGCTACGCCGGCCGCGGCTGGTGATGGCCGGCGCCTCCGGGCACGCCGGGGCGCCGGCCCGGCCCCGCGTCGGCGTGCTCGCGCTGCAGGGAGACGTGGCCGAGCACCTGCGGATGCTGGAGCAGGCCGGGGCTCAGGCGGTGCGGGTCCGGACGCCCGGCGAGCTGGATCAGGTGGCCGGCCTGGTGATCCCGGGCGGGGAGTCGACCACGATCTGGAAGCTGGCGGAGACGTTCCAGCTCGCCGACCCGCTGCGCAAGCGGATCGCCGGGGAGATGCCGGTCTTCGGATCGTGTGCCGGGATGATCCTTCTCGCCTCCGACCTGGTGGATCCCGCGAGCGGCCAGCAGGCCCTCGGGGCCATCGACATGACCGTGCGCCGCAACGCCTTCGGCCGCCAGGTGGACTCCTTCGAGACCGACCTGGACATCGCCGGGCTGGATGATCCGCCCGGCGGGCCGTTCCGCGCGGTGTTCATCCGCGCGCCCTGGGCCGAGCGCACCGGCCCGGGCGCCGAGGTACTGGCCACCGAGCCGCGCGCCGGCAAGGCCGTCGCGGTCCGGCAGGGTCCCGCGCTGGCCACCGCCTTCCACCCCGAGCTCACCGGGGACCCGCGCATCCACCGGCTCTTCGTCGGCATAGTGCGGGACCGGGCGTGAGCCGCCGGGCACGCCGCATGCCCGGCGTCAGCTCAGCAGCTCGGCGGCAACGGCGGCGTGCACCCGCTTGCGCAGCCCGACGACCGAGTGCCCCGGCCCGCGCCCGTAGTGCACGGCGTTGGTGAGCAGCACCGCCCACAACCCGGTGCCGGGGTCGACCGACAGGCTGGTGCCGGTGAACCCGGTGTGACCGGCCCCGGACTGCGGCCAGCCGTCGCCCATGTTGTCCCACGGATCGCCGCGCAGCCCCCAGCCCAGGCCCCGCCGCCCGCCCAGGCCCTCGGTCTGGCAGCGCAGCGCCTCGGCGCGCACCGGGTCCGGCAGCAGGTCCACTCCGCCCCCGGTCCAGGCCGCGGCAAATCGGGCGAGGTCGGCGGCGGTGCCGAACAGCCCGGCGTGCCCGGCAACCCCGCCGAGCACCTCGGCGTTCTCGTCGTGCACCACGCCGACCTTGGCCGAGCCATCGATGACCTCGGTCGCCGCCACCCGGCCCGGCAGCGCGGCACCGGGCAGGAAGCCGGTGGCGGCCATCCCCAGCGGCCCGGACACCAGCCGCCGGGTGAGCGTGTCCAGCCTGGTGCCGGTCACCGCGGCAGCTAGCTCACCCAGCAGCATGAAGCCGATATCTGAGTAACAGAACGCGCTTCCCGGCGCCGTTGCCAGCGGCTCGGCCAGTGCAGCGGCGCGGATCGACCCCGGATCGGACAGGTACTCGTAGTACTTGCGGTGATCGGGCAGCCCGCCGGTGTGCGCGAGCAGCATCCGCACGGTGACAGCGTCCTTGCCGGGCCCGGCGAAGCCGGGGAGGTAGTCACGGACCGGGTCGTCAAGGCTCAGCGCGCCGTCCGCGCTCAGGCGCAGGATGCACGAGGTGGTGGCCACCACCTTGGTCAGCGAGGCCAGGTCGAAGACGGTATCCGCGGACATCGGCCGCCTGCTGGCCGCGTCGTCCTGGGCGTAGCCGGCCACGTGAAGCAGCCGCGGCTCGGCGGTCCTTATGCCCGCGGCGAGCACGGCGCCGGGGATCAGCCGCCCGGCGACGGCCGAGTCGATCAGGCCGGCTGCCGCCCCTGGCCGCTTCCCGGTCACCGGCAGGTACCCGCCAGCGGGCCGCCCGCAGCCTCAAGACTGACCCGGCCCGCCCACCTGGCGGAACGGGCCGGCATGCCGGCGTCGGGGTCGCTCACCTGGGTGTCCTGCCCTTCTGGCTGACCGGGCGGCCTGGCTAGAGGACGGCCGACCGCTCACGGATTCCAGCTTGCATGCCGCCCGCAAGGTTGGCCTAGCAGGCACACGGGCTGCCGGAGAACTGCCTGCCTGCCCGCCAGCCCAGCGAGCTTTGCTCAGCGCGCCCCGGGCGGTATACCGTGGCTGCTCGTGGCCGATCCTGAAGGCACGGAGTGCGGGTGCTGAGGCTGCGATGACGGTCAGGCTCGCGACCCTGACCTGGGACGCGTCCGGGCCGTCGCGCCTGGCGAGGTTCTGGGCCGCGGCGCTGGACTGGGAGATCTCCGGTGAGGCGGACGGCATTGTCACTCTGATGCCGACGGACGGGACCGGCTTCACCTTCGATTTCGCTCCCGAGGCGGAGGAGAGCGCCGGGAAGAACCGGATCCACCTCGACCTGGGCAGCCGGTCGGCCGGGGACCAGCGCGCAACGGTGGCGCGCCTGACCGGGCTTGGCGCCAGCGAGATCGATATCGGCCAGGGGCCCGATGCCCGGCACGTCGTCATGGCCGACCCGGAGGGCAATCCGTTCTGCGTCCTGGAGCCTGGCAACAGCTTCGTCACCTATGCGAGCCGCGTCGGATCCCTCACCTGCGGCGGCTCCCGTGCCGCGGGGTACTTCTGGAGCCAGGCGCTGGGATGGCCGCTGGTCTGGGACCAGGACGAGGAGACCGCGATCCGCGCGCCGGACGGCGCGGGGCAGTTCATTACCTGGGGTCCGCCGATTGCCCCGAAGCTCGGGAAGAACCGGATGCACTTCGACGTCGCGCCTCCGCCGGACGGCGATCAGGGGGCCGAGGTCGAGCGGCTCGTGTCGCTGGGTGCCAGGCGGATCGACATCGGGCAGGGCGAGGTGCCGTGGGTGGTGATGGCCGACCCGGACGGCAACGAGTTCTGCGTGCTGACCCCGAGATAGGCGCGCGCCGGAGCCCGCCGGGCCTAGCGGCGCTGGCGCGGCGGGAAGCCCAGTTCCTGGCGGATCTGGTCGCCGTGCGCGCCCAGCCCGGGCGGCGGTAGCTGGTGCCGCGGCGGGGTGGCCGACAGCCGCAGCGGGTTGCGGATCGTCGGCACGTCACCGGCCATCGCGACCGGGTCCAGGCCGAGCTGCTCGGCGAGCCTGACGCCTTCGCGGATGTCGTTGATCGGGCCGCACGGCACTCCCGCGCTGGTCAGCAGCGGGAACCAGTCCCGGGCGGGCCGCCTGGCCAGGCGCTCGGCCAGCAGCGGCCGCAGCAGCGCGCGGTTACGGTTGCGCAGGCCCATCGTGGCGAACCGGTCGTCATCCGCGAGCCCGGGTAGCTCAAGGACCGCGCACAGGCTGCGGAACTGGCCATCGTTGGCCGCTACCACGATCAGCTCACCGTCGGCGGTCGGGAACGGCTCATACGGGAAGATGCTGGGGTGCGCGTTGCCCATCCGGTGCGGCACCACGCCGCCCGCGACGTACGCGGACGTCTGGTTGACGAGGGCGGAAAGCGCCGAGGACAGCAGGTTGGCCTCGACGTGCTGCCCCTGGCCGGTCCGCTCGCGATGGCGCAGCGCCGCCAGGATGCCAACGGCACAGTGCAGGCCGGTGATCACGTCGAGCAGCGCGACGCCCGCCTTCTGCGGCTCGCCGTCCGCGCTGCCGGTGATGCTCATCAGCCCCGACATCGCCTGGGCGAGCAGGTCATAGCCGGGCAGCCGGGCGCCCCCCGCGGTGCCGAACCCGCTGATCGAGCAGTACACGACCGCCGGGTTGCGGGCCGAGACGGCCTCGTAGCCGAGCCCGAACCGGTCCAGGCCGCCTGGCTTGAAGTTCTGCACGAGCACATCCGCCCGTCCGGCCAGGGCATGGGCGACCCGCAGGTCCGATTCGTCGCGCAGGTCCAGGACGATGGAGCGCTTATTGCGGTTGATCGACAGGTAGTAGGTGCCCGTGTCGCCGCGAAGCGGAGGCACCCAGTGCCGGGTCTCGTCCCCCTCAGGGCTCTCCACCTTGATGACGTCGGCACCGAGGTCTGCCAGCAGCATCGTCGCATACGGTCCGGCCAGGACCCGGGAGAAGTCCGCGACCAGAAGGCCGGAGAGCGGGCCCGGGCCTGCCTCGCGGTTCCCGCTGACCCCGGCCGGGGCGCGTTCCGGCAACTGGTGCGGATCCGAACCTGGCATGCAGCGGAGGCTAGCGCATGCCGCACCTGCCGCCGGGGTAACCATCCGGGCATCCGGTGCTCCCGGGTCACGGCTCAGGCAAAGGAGGCACTCGCATTCGCGGTCCTGGCTACCTGACCTGGAGCGGGGTTAGCCTCCCGGCACCGGTGGCGGCCGGGGCGGGTCACCCGGTCCTGCCCGGGTACGCCGCACCTCAGGCACGACCGGGTGAGCGGGACGGGCAGTGACGGCGGCCGGCCGGATCGAGGCAGCCTTCCGCGGCAGCGGGCTCGTGCTCGGCGTGGACGCTGGCGGCACCAGCACCCGCGCGGTCCTGCTCCGCGACGGCATACCCGAACGGAGGCTCAGCAGCGGCCCCTTCAACTACCTGCTGGATCGCCATGGCACGAAGCGCATGGCCAGTCTCATCCGCGAGGCGGGGGCAGCCGCGGCAGGCATCGGCATCCCCGGGCTCGCCCGCGAGGCCGGGGCGGACCTGGCTCTTGCGCGCGCCATCAGCGCCGCCAGCGGCGCGCATGTCGTGGTCGCGTCCGACGCGACTGTGGCCTGGCTTGGCGCCTTCCTCGGCGGGCCCGGGATCGTCGTGATCGCCGGGACCGGCTCGGTCGCGGTCGGCGGGCCGCAGACGGCGACGGCCCGCGCCGGCGGCCATGGCTTTCTGATCGGCGATGAGGGCGGCGGGTACTGGATCGGCCGCCAGGCGCTGCGCGCGGCCCTGGCCGGCACCGAGGGGACCGGGCCGCCGACGCGGCTGGCCGAGGCCATACCGGCGGCCACCGGATGCGCTCTCGACGAGCTTGTGGTGCGAGTGCACCGCGAGCCGCGCGACCGTGCGATCCTGGCCTCGCTCGCTCCGGTGGTGGCACGATGCGCCTCCGGAGAGGGACGCTCCAGCGGTGCGGACCGCCACGGCGGCGCAGCCCTCACCGGGAGCCGGGACGCCGGTGACCCGGTGGCGCGGGAGATCCTCAGGGCGGCCGCGGCGGAACTGGCTGAGCTTGCCAGCGCGGTGCAGCGCCGCCTGGGCACCCCGGCGGGCAGCCCGCAGGCTCTCGGTGCCGGGCCACCCGGCGCCGAGGCGGGACGGCTGCCGGTCGCCGGGGTCGGCGGCGTGTTCGCGATCCCCGAGTTGTGGGCCGAGTTCACCCGCCTGACCGGCGCCCGGCCGCCGCTCGCCGAGCCCGCGATAGGTGCCGCCCTGCTGCTCGGCCGCGGCTAGCTGGCCGCCTTCCTGCGACGGCCGATGGCGGCATGGGTCCGGCCCAGTGCCTCAAGCGCAGCCTCGAAGTTGCGCTGCGCGACCACCGCGAACATGCAGTCGACGACGGTGAGCTGGGCAATCCGGCTTGTCATCGCACCACTGCGGAACGTGGTCTCGCGGGCGGCGGTCATCAGCACATAGTCCGCGAGCACCGCGAGCGGCGACCTCGGGTGGTTGGTCAGGGCGATGGCGGTCGCACCGTTGGCCTTGCCCAGGCGGATGGGATCGATCGTGTCGGCGGTAGCTCCGGTGTAGGAGATGCCGATCACGACATCCTGCTGGCCCAGCATGGCCGCGGATGTCAGAGCCGTATGGGCGTCGGTCCAGGCGTAGATGATCTTGCCGAGCCGGTGCAGCTTCTGCTGGAGGTCCCGCGCGACAAGCCCGCTGGCCCCGACACCGTACACGTCGATGCGGCGCGCCGCGATCAGCGCGCCGGCCACCTTGTCCAGGATCGCCAGGTCAAGGTGTGCAACGGTTTCCTCGATGGCGCGCGCGTCGGCGTGGCCTATCTTCTGCACCACATCGCCGAGGCTGTCGTCGGGACTGATGTCGCCGGACACCGACCTCCAGGTGCCCGCGGCGTCGTGGCCTGCCGCGGCGGCCAGCGCGATGCGCAGCGCCGGATAGCCGTCCAGGCCCACGGCCCGGCAGAACCTGACGATCGTGGTCCCCGAGGTCTCGGCGCGCTCGGCGAGCTCGGAGATCGTCCATCGGGCTGCCTCACCCGGGTTCCCGACGGCGATGCGCGCGACCCGCTGCTCAGCAGGGGCGAGGCTGGGCAGCAGGGCCCGGATGTGCACCACGATGTCGGCGGCGTCGTGCCCGCCCGGTCCGGCGTGCCCATCGCGCCCAGCGCGCCCATCGCGCCCAGCGGGCCCAGAGGGCCCAGCGCGCTGAGCGCTTCCGGGCTGCCCGCCGCCGCCCGCTTGCTGCGACGGTCCCGTTGCGGTCTGTTCGGTTGCCATCACCACCGACCTCCATTCACCGGCCGGGCCGGCGGCATGCGGGGTTACGGCTGGCGGACTGACGGGCAGCGGGAAAGAGCGCAAGCGCCGGGCCATGGCCTTCCGCCCCGCTCTGGCTGTGCCGCCCGGCATCTTCGGTCCCGCCGCATCCCGCCGCGCCAGCCTATCGGTGATACCCGCCGGGCGAGAAGCGCCGGCCGGCAGGTGCCCTGGCGGGACGCGCCGGCCGGCAGGTGCCCTGGCGGGACGCGCCGGCCGGCAGGTGCCCTGGCGGGACACGCGCCCCGGGCCGCCGCCATACTGATGAGCACCAGGTCAGGTAGCCATGAGCGGGAGCAACTGATCGCAGCCGTGACCGCACTGAGATCTCGGGTCTTGCGTGTCAGGATGATCGGCCTGGAGGCCAGATGTGACCAGCAGAACTGACGCAGCGCTGCTGCGGAGGCTCACTACCGAGCATGCGCGCGCCGATCTTAGCGATCTTGACCAGATGCCGGCAGCTGACCTGGTCGAGCTGATCGTGGCCGAGGCGCGGCGAGCCGGCGACTCCGTGGCGGCGGCGACCGGCGCCCTGGTGCCGGTCGTCGAGGCGGTGACGGCCCGGCTCCGGCAGGGCGGCCGGCTGATCTACGTTGGCGCGGGCACGGCCGGGCGCATCGGGATGCTGGACGCGGCGGAGGCACGGCCGACCTTCGGGGTCCCTGATGGCACGATCATGGCGGTCCTGGCGGGCGGCGCCGGAGCGTTCGAGAGCGCAGCGGAGAACGCCGAGGATGACGATGATGCAGGGGCGGCGGCCATGGACGGCCACGGCGTCGGCGGGTCCGACGCGGTGATCGGGATATCGGCCAGCGGCCGCACGCCTTTCGTGCTCGGCGCGATCCGCCGGGCCCGCGAGCTTGGCGCGCTCACCGCGGCACTGGCATGCAACGAGGGCACCCCGCTCGGCAAGGCGGCGGAGCTTGCGATGGAGATACCGGTCGGCCCGGAGGTCATCGCCGGCTCGACCCGGCTCAATGCCGGGACCGTGCAGAAGATCGTCCTGAACACCATCTCCACGGCGGCGATGGTCCGGCTGGGCAAGACGTTCGGCAGCCTGATGGTGGACATGCGCGCCACCAACTCCAAGCTCCGCGACCGGGCCATCCGTATCGTCACTGCGGTCAGCGGCATATCACCGCGCGGGGCACAGGCCGCGCTGGAGGCAAGCGGCTGGCACCCGAAGGTGGCCTGCGTCGTCGCCGCCCTTGGCGTGACCCCTTCCGAGGCGAGCACCCTGCTCGACAGGCACCAGGGCAGCCTGCGCGACGCGCTGGCGGTTACCGGGCGCGGCGGCCGGCCTGGCGGCCACTGCCCGGTCAGTCCCGGCGCGCCTCTCGGGCTGCGGCAAGCGCCTGGTCGTCGGCCGTGAAGTCGGCGCCCGCCTGCTCGGGCGGGTGGGCGAGATGCCAGCGGACTGACCGCGCGATCGCCTCCCCAGGCGGTGTCGGCCGCCAGCCCAGCATGCGGCCGATCTTCCCTGAGTCGAGGAGCAGGTGCTGCCGGTGCTCCCTGGTCAGGTCCAGGTCCGCGGGGAGCGCAGGGAGCGCGGACTCGGGCAGGGCGACAAGCTCGGCCTGGTGACCGGCAGCGTCCAGGATCTGCTGCATCCATCCCAGGATGCTGCGTGCCTGAGGCTCGCCCACGTTGAACACCTCGCCGGACACCTCAGGGTGGCCGAGGGCAAGCAGGGTGGCAGCCGCCATGTCGGGCGCGTACCCGCGGGTCCAGAGCCAGCTTCCCGGACCGACCGGTATCGCGGGCCGCCCGGCCCGCACCCGGCGCAGCACGAACTCCTCCCGGCGCTGCGCGTCGTGCTCCCCGTAGACCATGGGCAGCCGCAGCACGGTGCCGCCGCGGCGCCGGTAGGCGTCCTCCACGTCGAGCTTGTCGTAGGTGTCGGCACCAGGGACGTGACCGCGCAGCGGGAACCGGCCTTCCCGGACCGGCGACTCTTCGGTGATCGGCAGCGGCTCGCCCTCCTTCCCGGCGAGCAGCAGTTCATACGCCCGGTAGACATCCACGCTGGACAGCACCACGAGCTGGACGTCGGGCAGGTGCGGCAGCACGGCTGCCACGTGGTGGGCAGTACCCGCATGACAGTCGATGACCGCATCCGGCCGGGCCGCCCGCACCTGTGCGGCGATCCGGGAGAACCCGGCCCGGTCGGCGTGAATGTGCGCCAGCCCGGCGAGTTCCGCTGGCTCGCTCTCGCCCCTGTGCACGACCGTGACCTCGTCGCCGCGGGCGGCAAGCTGCCGGCTGATGTGCCGGCCGATGAACCGGGTGCCGCCCAGCAGGATGACCCGCATGCTGCCTCCCGCCGTCCGGCCTGACCGGCCGCCCTGTGTTCCTGGTTCCACCCGATCACAGCGGCGCCCCCCCGGACGCCGTATTCGCTGCCGGCAGAGCCGGACGGCGGCGCTAGCGGGCTGCCGGAACCCGGACGGTCAGCGCATGATGGCGCACGGTTACGTCCAGCGAGCGGCCAGCGACGATCAGCTCTCCGTCGACCTGGCGCGGCAGCGCGTCGGCCGCGATCACCTCGACTTTGCGTGCCTGCAGCCGCTCCAGGTAGCGGTCGTCGGCACGGCTGCGGGTCACCAGCCGGTACCCCACGCGTGTCCAGCCCATCGGGCCGGAGGCGGCGAGCAGGCCGACATCGAGGACTCCGTCGTCAAGCCGGGCGTCGGGGAGCAGCGCAAAGCCGCCCGGCACGATCCCGGCGTTGCCCACCACGACGCAGCGCGCCCGGCGGGACAGCGGCTCGCCTCCGTCCACCCGCACGGTGAACTCCCGGAGCCGGCCGGCCAGGTGCGCTGCGCCCGATGCGGCGTAGGCCAGCCAGCTCATGCTCCCGGTGACGCCCGGCCGGCCCGACGGCCCGGCCCGCACTGCCTGTCGCAGCCACTCCGGGGTGGCGGCGACCACCTCGGCGTCCAGCCCTATTCCCGCCATCACCACGCAGGCGGTACCGCCCACGTCGGCGAGGTCAATCGCTACCTCACGGCCGCCGAGCGCGACATCAAGCGCGGCATCCAGGCCGAAGGGGATGCCGAGCGCCCGCGCCGCCAGGTTGGCCGTGCCGCACGGCACGATGGCCAGCGGGAGCCGGGTCCCGGCCAGTTCCTGCGCGCACCCGCGGACCGTTCCGTCCCCGCCGACGGCGACGATCAGCCCGGCGCCGGCGGCGACTGCGGCGGCGCACAGCGCGCCGCCGGGATCGTCGCCGCCGGTCTCCAGGAGCACAGGCTCCCAGCCGCGGGCGCGTGCCGCCGCGGCGCAGCGGTCGCGCAGCCTGGCCGGGTTCCGCGCCCGCACCGGGTTGATGAGGAAGGCGGCTGACCTCGGCGGCATGCCTAAGCGCCCGGTGCGGACATGGCGGCATTGCGGGCGCGCCGGGCAACCTCCCTGGCCCGGCGCAGCGGCTCGGGAGTGCGGGCCCGCCGCGCCGCCGCATTGACGATGGCGATCGCGGCCTCGACCGAGGTCTGCCAGCCGGCGTGGGCAACCACGGGCCTGGCGCCTGCCCGGGTGCGCACCCAGGCAGCCACGACCTCGCCGTCCAGCCACAGGGGCGCATGGGCACCGCGGGCCCCGGCCGGCCAGTCGCCGGCCGCCAGCAGCGGCCGGTCGGTCACCCCGGCCGACGGGAGGCCGAGCACCATCCCGAGGTGACTGGCCAGGCCGAACCGTCGCGGATGATCAAGTCCGGTCGCGTTGACCAGCAGCACGTCCGGCGGCTCAGGCAGGCTCCGGACCGCCCGCTCCAGCGCGGCTCCCTCACGCAGCGCGAGCAGGCCGGCCTGGTACGGGGTGGTCACCCGCCCGTGGGCAAGCGCCCGCGCCAAGACTGACCGGCCGCGCAGCAGCGCCGCTCCCGCGAACGCCCGGCCACAGGGGGCAAAGCAGATGAAGCAGCCCGCGACCGTGATCTCGCCGCGACGGCAGGCCTGCGCTCCCGGGCCGAACGACGGCTCCGGCTGCGCCCGTCCTGCCTCGGCCTGCAGCGCCTCCAGGTCACCTGCGGTCTGCGGCCAGTCCGTCATGGCGCCGCCCATCGGGGGCCGGGCAGGACCTCACGCCGGAGCGAAGCGCAGCCGCAGCCCGCACCGCCTGGCCACGGTGAAGAACCACAGCGCCGAGAACCCGGCTCCGGAGCCGACGATGGACACCGTCACGATGCTGGAGATGATCAGGAACATCGTGATCGGCTCGGTGGCCACCAGCACGGCGAACGCGATCCCCAGGGCACCGAAGATCGTCGCCCACAGCCAGGTGGCGCGCTGGAAGAAGCGATGGATGCCGGGATGAGCGGTGCCGTGATGGCGCAGCGCCACCATCTCGGTGGCCAGCAATGCCACCAGCGGCCGGTCGCTGCGCGCCGTGCGGGCGAACAGCGCCGCGAGCACCAGCTTGGCGAGCGGGAACTGCAGCAGGTAGATCCACACCTGCCCGGTGGCGAGCACGAGCACGGTCTGCACGCACATCAGCACCGCGGAGATCATCAGCAGCCCCGGCACCTCGCCGGTCTTGAGCTTGCGGATCCCGACGGTCAGCCAGACGGCCGCAAGGCCGGCCAGCACCCCGGCGGCGCGGCCCGCGAGGGCGTTCGCGAGCAGGTAGGCCGCGAACGGCAGTGCTGCGGACTCCGTCAGGTTCCAGCCCGCCGTCCGCAGCAGCCGCCACGGCCGGGGGAGCTCAAGATGCTCCGGCATGCCCGCGAGCATATGTCCAGCCCCGAAGCTCGCGGTTGCAGACGGCTCATCTTGGCAGAAACATGACCAGACCACGTTCCTGCGCGCCGGCGGGTGAGCCGGTCATGCACGGGGCTACGCGGGCTGTGCCACCCACTTCATCGGGTCCCCCCAGCCCAGGTCCTCGATGCCCGCCTCCTTGAGCGCCAGCGCGACCAGCGTCCGCCGGTGCGCGGCGAAGGTCAGCACGTGGGCGATCATGCCACCGTAGGTGAACACCTCGGCGGGCTCGCAGAGCGCGTCGACGAACGTCTCATCCAGCCGGCCGTTGGCGACCACGTCACGAACCTCGGACAGGAAGGCGGGCGCGACCCGGGCGAACCGGTCCCGCATCGCGTTCAGGTCCTCGTGGTCCTCCAGCGACCAGTCGTAGTCGCGGTTCGCTATCGCGCAGTTCCACATGTCCATCTGGCCGACAAGCCGGGAGAGCAGCGAGCGGATCGTCTGCGGGTCGTCGTCGACGGACAGCTCGATCCGCTTGTCGAGGTCGTCTGCGGGAAGCCGGCGGGCGCGCTCGATCATCTCGCCCACCAGCCAGATGTGGTGCTCGACCATCCTGGTCAGCAGGTCCATGGCAGTCACCTTCGTTCGTGCGGGCAGCCGGAGACTGCCGGGCGGGTGGAAGTGCACACCGTTGGGGGTGTCGAGCTGGATCCGGCGCGGCGAGGACCGCCAGCGCGAGGGCGCCACGCCGTAGGCGCGCCGGAACGCCCGGGTAAACGCCTCGTGCGAGGAGTACCCGGCCTCCACGGCGATGTCGAGGACGTCGCGGTTGCAGGTCAGCAGCCGGTAGGCGGCCCGCTCCAGCAGCACCCGGCGGCGGAACCGGCCCGGGGTCTCGCCGCTGACCGCGCGGACTATCCGGTCGAAGTGGAACCGCGAGACATACACCCTGGCTGCGAGATCGGAGCCGCGCGCGTCGTGGTCGTCGAGGTGCGCGGCCAGCGAGTCGACGAACCGCACGAACAGGTCCTCGGCGGGCCGGGACTGCCTGGACTGCCTGGACTGCCGGGACTGCCCGGTCGTCCGCGGCTGGCCCGGCCTCGTGCCGCCGTGCCCGGCGGCGGGCGCGGCGTCCGGCGCGCTCAGCACCTGTGCCCTGCTCATGTCCCCCAGTCTGGACCGGCCCTGGGCCCGGCGCTTGATCGATTTTGCGCTGCTCGGCCCGCTGCCACTCGCCCAGGGTAAGGCTGCCGCGGCGAGGACCGGCGGGCCGGGCCGCTGCCCGCGGCGAGCATGGGCGTGATCGGCTGGTCGTGCTCGCGGACACGCGGCCGGTACGGTAGGGCGGTGCGCGTCAGGAGCATGTGGCGGACCCGGTACCCGGCGGACCCGTCATGAACAGCGGGCTTGCCTGGATTGACAGCCTTGGCGGCGAGATGGCCGGACAGCGGGAGCTGCTGCGCGGCCTGATGCGGATGTGCGCCGCCGATGACCGGCTCCGCTGGCTGGTGGTCGGCTGCTCCGTCGCGCGCGGCGCCGGCGACCGGCTGTCCGACCTCGACCTCGGGCTGGGGGTTGCCGACCTACACCTCGACACGGCCCTGCCGGAGATCCGCAGCGCGGTGGACGGGCTCGGCGACCTGGTCGAGAGCTTCGCCCACCAGCTTCCGGGGCTGACCATCCGGCACGAGCGCATCTTCGCGCAGTACGCCGACAGATGCCAGGTCGACCTGGTGGTGTTCCCGGCCTCGGCCGCGGACGACATGCAGGCGGGCGCGGTCATCCTGTATGACCCCGACAATGTCGTGCGGCTCCGTCCCGGCCGCCACCGGGCAGCGCCCGAGCAGGTCCGCGAGTGGGCGTTCCACGGCTGGTGCGCGCTCGCCGATGCCGGGAAGTACCTGCGCCGCGGGTCGCCCTGGGAGGCACTGGAGCGACTGCACGAGGCGCGGACCCGGGTGTTCCAGCTTCAGGCCGCCGCGCATGAGGTCCCGGACCCGCAGTACGGGATCGTCAGCATCCTGGACTTCGCGCCGGCGGCCGTTCCGGCCGGGATCGAGGCGACCGTGACCGGCCTCGACCCCGGCAGGCTGCTGGCCGCGGCGAGGCGGCTGGCCGGCCTGCTCGCCCGGGCCGGTGAGCAGCTTCCGCCCGGGCACCGCGCGGCGCTGCCCGGTGCCATGGCGGGCTTCGTCACCCGTGACCTCCAGCAGATCACGTGACCGGCCTGCCGCCGGACCGCTCCCGGGCCGGTGCGCCATGGGGGTCTCTGCCCCGGCATACCGGGCAGTGCGGTTCATCGGCACCGGGAAACCGTCCCGCCCGCCGACCGGCCCGCCCCCAGCCGGGCACCGGCACCGGGAAACCGTCCCGCCCGCCGACCGGCCCGCCCCCAGCCGGGCACCGGCACCGGGAAACCGTCCCGCCCGCCGACCGGCCCGCCCCCAGCCGGGCACCGGCACCGGGCAATCGTTCTGGCCAAATCAGGATCTGGCGGGGAGAACGACCGTGCTGACCGATGAGGACCTGCCCCGGTTCCTCGATGGCCTCGGCATCCCCGGGATCGTCGACGCCCACGTGCACTTCCTCCCGGAGCGGGTGCAGCAGGCCGTGTGGCGGTGGTTCGACGGCCTGTCCCCCGCCTGGCCGGTCACATACCGGGCACCCGAGCCGGAACGGCTGGCCACGCTGGCGCGGCTGGGCGTGCGGCACCATACCGCGCGCTGGCCTACCCGCACCGCCCGGGGATGCTGCGCTTCCTGAACGATCACACTCTCGGCCTGGCCGCCGCCGAGCCTGCCGTCATCCCCTGCTTCACGATCTACCCCGAGCCTGGCGTGGAGCAGGAAGCACGCCGGTGCCTGGCCGCCGGCGGCCGCTGCGTGAAGGTGCACCTGCAGGTGGGCGGCTTCGATGCCGCCGACCCGCTGCTCGACGGCGCCTGGGGGCTGATCCAGCACGCCGGGGTTCCGGTCGTGCTGCACGCCGGCGCGGTTGCGGACGGGTCAGGGAACGAGCGGTGGTGCGGGCCCGGGCCGGTGCGCCGGCTGCTCGGCCGGTTCCCGGGGCTGCGCCTGGTGATCGCGCACCTGGGCGCGCCGGACTTCGAGGAGTTCCTGCGGCTGGCCGACGAGCAACCCGGGATCTGGCTCGATACCGCCATGGTCTTCACCGATCCGCCCTACCTCGGCCCGGCCCCGGCCCACCTCGCCGGAAGGCTGGCAGGCCTGGCCGGCCGGGTGGTGTTCGGCTCCGACTTCCCCACCGTGCCCGTCTCGTATGCAGCGCAGGTCAGCGGCCTGGCCGGGCTCGGGATCGGCGACGACTGGCTGCGCGCCGTGCTGTGGCATAACGGGATGCGCCTGTTCGGGCTGTGATCACTCCGCGATGTCGAGCGCGTAGCCGACGGCCCGCTCCGAGCACGGCCTTCCCATCTCCTCCCACGCCTGCGTGATTAGCCGGTGAGCTTACGGCCCTTCCCCGCGCCGACGGGCAGGCCGCAGCCGGGTGCCGGGCGCGCCCGAGCCCTGCGGGCACTCTGACGTCGCTCGCCAGGCGGGCCCTGCGTGCCGGGCGGATCAGCCAGCGCGGCCGGGTGCTCCGGTGATCGAGTCGATCGCCTCGTCGACCGAGCGGGGCGAGCAGTCCTTGACCGATACGGTGATGTGCAGACCTGGCGGCTGCCGGGACACCGCTGCCAGTGCCCGTGCCGACAGCGTCCCATCGGGTTCTGCGTGGCCGAGGGCGAAGATCATAGCTCCCGTGCGCAGCTGGCTCAGGCTGGCGTGGGGGACTACCACGAGCGTGCTGCCGGAGGTGGTCACGCGAACCCGGCTCCCGCCGGGTGTCACGAGGGTGAAGCCGACGGCGCTTGCTTCTGACACCGTTCCCCGCACTACTGCGAACCCCGGTGGTCGCACCGCGCTGAACGGCTGCCCGACCGTGACGATGACGGCAGTGATCGTCCCGCCGGACCTGTAGCCGCGCACCATGACCGATGCGCCGTCCGTGATGTCGCGTGGCAGCGCTCCGGACACGGAGACCTGAGTGGTCGCCGTCGTGGTCACGGTCACCGGCTGGTCGCCGGCCGTCCTGATGACCAGGCTGCTGCCGCGCACCTGCTCCAGCGTCCCGTCAGCCTGCTCCAGCCTGGCGCACCCGGTGACCGCGGTGAGGGCCGGTGCGGCAGCGCTGCCGCTGCCGAAATGTATGTGCACGACTCCGGCGGTGACACCTGCCCAGACGATGAGGGCGAGCGCGGCTGCCGCGCTGGCGGCCACGAGCATCGCGCCGCCTGCTACCTGCATCGCACGCCGCCGACGGCCCCTGGCAAGCCGCCCGGGGCCCGGCGGGCGGCCGCCCAGCGGCGGGGCGCCCAGCGGCGGGGCGCCCAGCGGCGTGGTGCCCAGCGGGCCGATGGAATGCGGCCGGTCAAGCTCGGCGGCCTCTGGCGCGGCGAATGCCACGCTGCGAACCGCGTCGGCGACGAGGCTCCAGCGGTTCGCCTCGCGCCTGCAGTTCTCGCAGGCCGCGAGGTGCTCCCTGGCCCGGGCACCTGGCGGCCGGCCCGCCGCCTCGGCTATCAGGTCGCTGAGATCCAGGTGAGGGTCGCGGATGCCAGCAGCGTCTGCGTTCATCGGTCCTGGCCCTTCTCCTCAAGAATCCGGCTCAGTGCGCCGCGGGCTGCGGCCAGGCGGCTCTTGACCGTCCCGACCGGGATCTCCAGCACCTCGGCGACCTCAGGGAGGCTGAGCCCGGACCCGAAGGCAAGGCCCAGCACCTCCCGGTGGGCTGGCGCGAGCTCCCGGATCGCATTCCGGACCTCAGCCAGTTCGGCCCGGTCCAGGGCTATGGCTTCTGGCCCCGGATCCGAACTCGGCTGATCGGCCACGAGGGCACCACCCACCACCCGCAGCCGACGGCGCCGCAGCCTGTCCCTGGTCTGCCGCCGGGCGATGGCGAGCACCCAGGACCGCGCTGACGACTCGCCCCGGAAGGAGGCCGCCCCGCGCCAGACTGCGAGCATCGTGTCCTGCACGATCTCCTCAGCCAGCACCCGCTCGCCGGCCACCAGCAGAGCCTGGCCGAGCACAACCCGGCCGTGCTCGCGGTAGAAGGCGGACATTGCATCCTCGTCGCCTTCGCCGATCCTGCGCAGCAACCCGGCTCCGTCGCAGCCAGGTTCGTGACTTGCGGCGAAGGCCGGCGTGCTGGCGTCCCGGCGGGGTTCGCTCACCTTTAGCCTCCCGAAGGGTTCGCCCGGAGGATAAGTAGCAGCATGCGGCCAGCCGGTTCGGTTCACCGACCTGGTTTCTCTCTAGCGGGGCTGCGAATCCAGCCGCAGCCGGGCCCGCCTATCAAGGCGGAGCCCAGTCTGCGCATCCAGGCGGAGCCAGGCCTGCGCATCCCGCCGCAGGTGGCTTCACGCCTCGATGCCCGGCGGGCGGGCACCGGCCGATGGCGGGTCGCGCGGCCGGCGGGCCGGCGAGACCCCGCCGTCGGCATGGCGCCCGCCGGTCACGCCACCGTCACGCCCGGTGTCATTACGGGTAGACACAGAAGGCCGGCGGCGGCAGGCGTTCCTCCGCCGTGACATCGAGGAGCAGACGATGCGGGTTCTGGTAGCCGGAGCCAGCGGTGTGATCGGCACCCGGCTCGTTCCCCAGCTAGTCGGCCAGGGCTATGAGGTGGTCGCGACGTTCCGCTCGGCGGGGAACGCCGAGCGGCTGCGGGCGCTCGGCGCCGAGCCGGTCTGGCTTGACCTGCGTGACCGGGCGACCGTGCGCAAGGTGGTCCTGGACATGCGGCCGGAGGCGATCGTCCATCAGGCGACGGCGCTGGCGGGGCAGAAATTCTCCCGCAGCCTGGACCGCACCTTCGCGCCCACCAACCGGCTCCGCACCGAGGGCACCGACAATCTGCTCGCCGCCGCTCAGGAGGCGGGAATTCGGCGCTTCGTCGCGCAGAGCTTCGCTCCTTACCGCTATGAGCGCACGGGAGGGCTCGTCAAGACCGAGGACGATCCGCTCGACCCCGCCCCGCCCCCCTCGGCCCGGGAGACCTTCGCGGCAATGGCCCATCTGGACGAGGCAGTCACCGCCGCCGGCGGGATAGCGCTGCGATACGGGTGCTTCTACGGCGATTCCGACAATCCCCTGGTCAATGCGGTACGCAAGCGGCAGAACCCGATCGTGGGTGACGGCGGCGGCATGATGTCGTTCATTCATCTTGAGGACGCGGCGTCCGCGACCGTGCTCGCGCTCGGCCTCGATGGCCCGGCCATCTACAACATCACCGACGACGAGCCAGCCCCGGCCCGTGAATGGCTGCCGGTGCTCGCCAGCGCGCTCGGCGCGGGCCCTCCGCGGCATCTTCCGCTCTGGCTGGGCTGGCTGATCGTGGGCAAGGGCCTGTCCATGATGACCGAGGCCCGCGGCGCAGCCAACGCCAGGGCGAAGAAGGAACTCGGCTGGACCCTCCGGTACCCAAGCTGGCGAGAGGGCTTCCCGGCGGCTTACGGGGGCCGGCGGCCCGGGGCCCGCGCGGCGCCGTGACACACGCGTCATCCCTCTCCGGCAGCGCGCAGCGCCGGCCCGTCAAAGCAGTCGCGGGTGGCGAACTCCTCGACCGGCCGCCGGGACAGCCGGGCCGGGTGGGGGCGTTCCGGCCATCCGACCGCGAGGTGCGCGGCGATCCGGAATCCGTCCGGGATGCGCAGCAGCCGCCTCGCCTCGTCCTCCACCGGGACCAGCACCGTGGTAAGCGTGCTGGCGAGCCCCTCATTCCGGATGCCGAGCAGCACGTTCTGCACGAATGGGTAGATGCTCGCCCCGCCCACCAGGCGGCTGGTGTCCAGCGCCTCGATCGTCGTGGTGATAGTGGCAACCGAGACCGCGGCGACCAGGTGGACGGGGACCAGGTGAATGTGGTCGGCGTAGTAATCCGGCTGGGGCGGCTCGCCGGGCGCGGTGAACAGCGGCGCATGGAACTCATACCAGCTACGGCGGTACAACTCGGACAGGCGGGCGCGGATGGCGGGGTCGGTTACCACGATCACCCGCCAGCCCTGCCGGTTCCCGCCGCTCGGCGCGAATCGCGCGTCGTCCAGTATCCGGTAGATGATCTCCTCCGGAACCGGATCGGGGCGATGCCGCCGTACGCCGCCCGCGGTGCGCATGACTTCGGCAAGTTCCATGCTCAGATCCTCATCCTTTTTGGCGCCCGATTGCCATGAGATTTCGCCTCACGCCCGGCGGGCTGTCGCCGGGTGGCGCGGGGCAGTTCATGGCCGGGTCCGCCGCACGGCCCGCTGAGGTTTGGGGCTCATTGTGGCGGCTGCCGGCGGATGAGCACGGGATCGGGTGGGCATGGCGGAACCAGAGGACTGCGGCCATCGGCGCACTGCCTGATTCGCTATTGCGATAGCATGCAACTGCATCAATTTGCTATATCCTCGTCCCATGGCCAAGCCAGCGGCCCAGGCGGTCCCCGAGCCCGCCAGCGTGGACCCGATTGAGGAGGTCTTGGCCCTCGTCCGGTCCCACGGCGGACGGGCCACTCCCGCCCGCAGGCTGCTGCTGACCGCGCTGTTCGGCAGCAGCGAGCACCGCAGCGCCGAGGACCTTGCCGCCGAGGTCCACGCCCAGGCACCTGATGTGCACCTGTCCACCATCTACCGCAACCTGGACGAACTCGAGCGGCTCGGCGTCATCGACAGCACCCGCCTCGGTGCCGGGCCCGCCACCTACCACCTGGCGTCCGCCGCCCACGGTCATCTCGTCTGCGAGCAGTGCGGCACCATGACCGAGGTCCCCGATGAGATTTTCGCCGACCTTGTCCGGGTCGCGGTGACTGACTACGGCTTCGCCATCAACCCGCACCGCTTCGCTGTCACCGGCCGCTGCGCCGACTGCCAGGCCACCGGCTGAGCAAGGCCGAGCGCCACCACAATCCTCGCTACTGCGATGCTATTGCAGATAACTTATGCGCGCATTAGCGCTGCGAGCATGGCAACAGGACACGCCGCGGCCGCCCGGGAGGGCCGCCTCGTGCTGACCGAGGGCAGCTGGAGCAGGCGCGCCACCTCCGGCGCAGACCGGCTCCGGCACCATGCCCGCGTCCTGGCTGACCTGGTTATGCGCCCGAAGCCGGACCACCAAGGGCACTGCACCGATCGCATGAATGCCGCCCTGCCCTACGGGGACGGCCTGACTCCGGATGAGGCTGTCGCGCTGGTCGAGGCCAACCCTGGGGACGGGCGCGGATCGAGCGGCTGCGCGACGTCGAGTGGGCGGTGACCGGGGGCAGGGGACTGCTCGGCACCCATCCCCGGTGGGCCGTAGTCGCGGGGTGCTGAGGGGCGCTGACGGCGCCGCCCTGGAGCCGAAGGGTCGGATGCCTGAGCAGCTACGCCGCGGACGCATCCGGCACCGTCCCGACCCCTCGTCCGAACTCTGTTAGCGGCTCGTCCAGCATCCGGCGCAAGCGGCGCGCCAACGGCGCATCCGGGGAGATGGCGCCGCGGCACCGAGATGCTGGCGCACGAGTTCCCGCAAGGCGATCGAGCTCTCTACAGGCTTTACTACAGCGGAGACGCGAGCCCCCATGCAGTCGGCAGGGCCAAAGCGACTGGTGACCCTTGAGGCGGCCAACGACAGGTGGGCCAGGTCGATGCATTGCAAACGACTACACTCGTGTTTGTGCGGGAGATTCGGTGGACGGACGAGGCTGAGGACCACATAGCCGCCCACAACGTGATGCCGGACGAGGTCGAGCAAGTCATCTACGCCCGGCCCAGGTTAGTACTGAAGGGCCGCGAAGGGACGGAGTACGTGTTCGGAACCACCGATGCGGGCCGGCACCTGCTGGTCGTCCTCACTGAGTCGGCCGACGGGCGGGGATACGTGGTCACCGCCCGGGACATGACCGACGCCGAGCGCCAGGCGTTCCGGCGGAAGGGAAGGTAACCAGATGAGCAAACTAGACGAGATCGCCGACTACGCACAGCACCACGACTTCGCCGCAGAGATGGACCAGTGCACCTGGGAGACCGGCACTGAGACCGACCCGATGGTCACCACCTCGGTGCGTCTGCCCAAGTCGCTGCTGGACTGGGTCCGGCAACGCGCTGCCGCACAGCATCTGCGCCCCAGCGCGCTGATCCGGCAATGGATCGAGCAGTGCCGCGACGCTGCCTCGGCAGAGGGCGCGGGAAACCTCGCCGCCCGGGTCGAGCGCCTCGAACGCGCCGTCTTCCCCGACACGAGGGCATCGTGAGTCGTTCAGCGCTGCAAAGCGGCCCGCGGCTGCCCTGAAACCATAGGCGCTCCCACGAGAGCGGGCATCTGCCCACAGGCTAGAGCGCATAGAACCTGCCGGAACCAGAGGATCGCTGCCTCGCCGAACTTCCAGGCGGCCAGGTCCCTGGGGCTGTGGCGGCTCGGGTCGGTGCCCTTGGGGGAAGTACTGGCGCAGCGGGCCGTTGATGTCCTCGTTGGTAACGCGTTGGCAGGGGCTCTGGCTGGCCAGCATTCAGCGGCCGAGCTGGGCGCTTAACATGTGCTGCGCGCCGTAGGTGAGCCAGACCCGCGCCGCACCCAGATCAGGGCGGAGCAAGTGGCTGTGGCGCTTGCGGCCTGCGCGGTCGCCGCGGCAGCCTGTGGGAGCTGGCGGGCTGAGTGGCGAGGTTCAGGCGGTGGCTATGGTCTCCTGGGCGGCGACGGCCTGCTCGACCGCGGAGAACCGGATCCGCTCCTGTTCCAGCCGGAGCGACGGGGCGTAGGCGTGCGCGAGCAGGTCGGCGTAGAGGGCCGATTCGGCCGGGTCCAGCCGGTTCAGGACGGCGGCGGATGGGGTCGGCTCGGCGGTCCAGTGCTCTCGGTGGGCGAGCAGGGTGGCCCGCTCCATCAGCATCGAGCGGGCGTGCGGCAGCTGGCGGCGCAGCCGGTTCAGGATCGCGAACCCGTGGGTGTCGATGTCGCCCCAGTACACCACGTCAAGCCCGGCGAGCCAGGCCAGTGGTTCGAGCACCGGAACCGCGTACCCGCCGCCGAAGATTACCATCGCCGCCGCCGGGAGCGGGAACGCCAGGTAGCTGATCTCGTTCTCGACCACGTATGCACGGGCCACTCCGTCCGGTGGGCGGGTCAGCTCGGCCGCCCGGACTGACAGCTCGGAAAACCCGCGGAATCCGCAGGCTACCCGGAACCTGACGTACCCGGGCCGACGCAGGAAACCGTACCGCGCGGCGAAGTCGGCCGCGTCGGCCTGCACCCGGTACGGGCTGAGCTGCAGGTCGAGCAGCTGAGCCAGGACGCCCTTGTGCCGCTCGATGAACTTGGTGTCCACGCCGGGCACGTCGATCTGGCGTAGGTACACGCTGCCGGGAGCCTGGCACCGCTCGATCCAGGCCACCGTGGCCAGCAGCTTATGCCAGACTCCGGCCAGCCGCAGCGCCCGCAACGGATGCGCGGCCGGCCAGGCGGCCAGCGGCGTCCCGGCCGCGGCCTCGATCATGGCAGTCAGGCGGCGCACCTCAGGGCCGGTTTCCAGCAGCTCCCAGGCCTGGTCATAGCTGTCCAGCCAGGCCCGGCACGGGATCGCATTCGTGCCGAAGTGCCGCCCGCCGACCCGCTTGTACTCCACCCGCAGCGGCCCGCAGGCAGCTGCCTGCGCCCACTCCGCGGCCCACTGCCGGACCTCGGCCAAGCGCTCGCCGATCTCCCGGGCAGACGGCCCGCGGATGCCAGTGCCGAGCGGCTCGAAGTCCTGCCCGGCGGCGAACCGCGCGAGCAGCGCCCCAGAGTCCCACTTCCGGCGGACCGCCGCGCGCACGTCTGCCGGACGGGTCCAGCCGCTCGCCATCTCAGCTGCCTGCGACCGGGATTAGGTCGGCCACCGGGCCAGCCGCATGCAGGGCGATCTGGTGCGCGTGCCGGCGGGCCCGGCACTCCTCGATCGTCAGCGTCTGCAGCCGGGAGTCGCAGCCGGCCGGGTTCTCCACGAAGCCCACCGCGGACACGTGCGGCTCAATCACGTGGATCTTCTGCAGCGGGGTCACGATCAGTAGCTGCAGGCCGAGCCGGCCGAATAGCTCAAGGGCGAATCTGGTCGATTCGTCGGAGCCCCGGCCGAACGCCTCGTCGATTACGGCGAACCGGAACGTGCGCGACTTCGCGGCGCCCCACTCCAGCTTGAACTGGTAAGCCAGCGACGCGGCCAGGATCGTGTAGGCGAGCTTCTCCTTCTGCCCGCCGGACTTGCCGCCGGAGTCGGCATAGTGCTCATACTCCTCGTCGTCCTCGCGGTACCGCTCGGACGCCGCGAACATGTACCAGTTCCGCACGTCGGTGACGAACCTGGTCCACCGCCGGTCCGCCTCGGCCATTCCCTCCCGCCCCCTGAAGCGTTCGATGATCCGGCTCACCTGCAGGAACTTCTGCTCGGAGTACTGGTCGAAGTCCTCGCCGGAGACCGCGTCGTCCGTGCAGGCCCGCAGATGTGCGCGGAAGTCCCGGACCTCGGCGTAGTCGGAGCGGATCGGCTCCAGCTTGATGTAGCGGCCCAGGTTGTACTCCACGTCGACCAGCGAGGAGTTGATCGTCGCAATCCGGGCCTCGATCAGATCGGCCTGCTTGTTCAGCTGGGACTGAAAGCCGGCTATGTCGCGGATCGTGTTCTGGTTCAGGTAAGTCTTGAACTGGCGCCGGAACCGGGGCAGGTCGTCCCCGGTCAGCCGGGCGTGCAGCTCGCGGTAGCCGCCCGCGGACTCCACCGAGTCGTCCAGCTCGGCTGTCTCCACCGGGTAGGCCCGGCGGAACTCGCCCATCGCAGCCACGATCTTGTTGGACAGCCGGGCCAGCCGGTCGGCTCGCTTCCCGGCCAGCGCGGTGATCTCGTTGCTGGCCGTGGTTTCTGCCTTGTCGCAGGCCCCGGCGCTGTCTGGCGCCTGGTGACCGGCCCTGGCCAGCAAGTCGGCGATCGCGGCGAACTGCGCCCGAGCCGGCTCGCAGGCCGGCTCGGCGAGGACGGCACGGGCGTCGCGAAGGATTTCCCCCGCCGCCTTCTGCCGGGTGTCGAGCACAGCGAGCTGGCCATCAGCCGCACTAAGCATCTTCTCCAAGGCGGCGATCTGCTCGTTCGCCGCCTCCAGCTCCCGGATCAGCCTGCCGAGTTCCGCAGAGGCGCTGGTCAGCTGCTGCTTTTCGGCGATCAGCTGGCTGGCCCGGTTGACCGCGGACTGCCAGTCGATGTCGGCGAAGTCGCGAACCTCCTCCAGCTTGGCGAGCACCTGGCCGCGCTGGATGGCGTCGTTCAGCGCCCTCTCGTGCCGCGACTTCTCGGCGTTCACCGCGCTCATCCGGTCGGACAGCGCCTTCGCCCGGTCCAGCAGCGCGTCGATCTTGCGAGCGTTGGACCAGCCGAGCACATACCTGCTCCGGTCGTCGATCCGGAACCGGTCGTCCTTTTCGTGGTGGCCGCCGCTGCCCTTGACCTGGCCGGCCCGGGTGACCGCCCGCGGCAGCCGGCGGAACTCGGTCATCGAGGTAACGCACTCATGATCGGCGCGCCGGGCGAGCTCGTGCTCCAGCCACGGGGCAAACGGGGTGTCCTTGATCTCCAGCTTGGCGACCAGCATGCCGGGGCCGTACCGGGCCTGCGCTCCCCGTCCGGCGGCCTGCTCGGGCACCCGGTAGTAGACCACCCGGCCCGCCAGGTGGCGGCCGTCGATCCAGTCCGAGACCGCCGCGTAGTGCCGGTCAGGAACGAGCATCGAGAGCGCGAACCCGTGCAGCACCCGCTCCGCCGCGCCTTCCCAGTCCGCCTCGCTCTCGGCCACCGCGATCAGCTCGCCAGCGAACGGCAGCTCCGCCTCGCCGATCCGCAGTTCCCGGCAGACCAGCGCGCGCAGGTCGAGCTGCTTCACCGGGATGTTGCCCTTGCGCTGCCGCAGGCTGCGCAGCTCGGCATTCACCTCGTCGGCTTCGTCACCGAGCGCCTTCGCGTCAACGCCAGCCTCGGTCAGTGCGTTCTGCCGGTCGGCGATTTCCTGGCTGGCGGCGTTCTGGGCGGCGGTGACCTGACGGCGTCGCGCGGGGAACTGCTCGGCCGTCGTCACCAGATCCAGCCCGGCCGCCTTTAGCTGGGCGCCGAACCGCTCTGCCTTCTCCAGCTTCGCGGCGCGGGTTCGCTCGCACTCCTCCAGCTGCCGCTGGATCTCGGCCAGCCGGTTCCCGCCGTGGCCGGCCAGCTCCACCTGCAGGCTAATGGCCTGCTGCCGCAGCCCGCCGAGGCTGCGTTGGAGGTCATCCCGCCGAGCCCGCTGCCGGCCATGGTCGGCCGCGATGTCGGCCAGCTCCGTCTCGGTCAGCCGGGCCTTGGAGTCTGCGAAGTAATACCGCAGCGCCGCCCGCTGTGCCTCCAGCGCGGCGATCTCCGCCCGCGCCGCGTCGTAGGAGTCGCAGTCCCGCAGTAGCGGGGTGAGCGCGGCAAGCTGGGCTTCCGCCCGCTGCACTGCCTCGTGCGCCTTGGTCAGGTCCTCGAAGTGCGCGACGATCTCGGCCACCGCGCGTGCCGCGTCGAACGGTTCGAGCATGTGGTCGCGGACGAAATCGGTCAGGTTGCCTACCGACTTCATCGAGACCGTCTGGTGGAACAGCTCCATTGCCTGCTCGGACTCGATCCCCAAGCGGCGGCGGAAGTCCCTGCCGTACTCGGGGAAGCTGTCGTACACCCGGATGCCCTCGGCGGCGCGCAGCCGCCGGCGCAGCGCCGAGATGTCCGAGCCGAAGCCGGACAGGTCCCCGGCTACCGACAGCGCCCGGTCCGCAGTCAGGTAGAACCGGTCGGGCTGGCCCGACGCATCCCCGGGTCGCATCCAGAAGACCTGGGCGAGGGTCACCGTCGCGTTGTAGCCGACGTTGCTGAAGACGCCGAGGATCACGGAGTAGTCCGAGCTATCGCGCAGCGTTACCGGTTTCGTGGCCCCGGTGACTGCGTTCCGCTCTGTTTTGTAATAGCCGAGGACGTAGGACCGCAAGCTTCGCTCGCGGGCATCGGCCCCGGCCGCCTTGTTGTAGGAAATCCGCTGTGCGGGCAGCAGCAGCGTGCACACCGCGTCCACGATCGTGGATTTGCCGGAGCCGATGTCGCCGGTCAGCAGGGTGTTCTCGCCTCGCAGGTCGAGGGACCAGACCCGGCCGCCGAACGTGCCCCAGTTGTACAGCTCAAGGCGGGAAAGCCGGAAGCCGGTCACTGCTCCTCCTGCCCGTCGCGCGCGTCTGCCTGGTCGTCTCGGGTGTCGCGCCCGCCGCGCCCGTCCGCCTCCCCGGCCGCGATCGCCGCGTACTCGGCCAGCCGGGCCTCGAACTCGCCTAGCCACTGGCCGTCCACGAACGCCTTAAGGATCCGGCGGACCTCATAAACCTGCTCGGAGTTCTTCGCCGGGCGCAGGAAGCCGAGGTCGACCACCTTGTTGATCTGCGCGTCGATCTGGTCGGTCAGCCGGGCCTCGTTGCTGCTGGGCGGCAGGAACACCCGGATCAGCTCGATGATCTGGTCCCGGCTCAGCATCAGCCGGGTGTCGCCGCCCTGGGCGTCGAACTCGGCCAGCTTCTTCCGCAGCACCGCGAGCAGCAGGCTGACCTGGAACGACAGCGCGCGGCGCGGGACCAGCCGGGGCAGCGCCTCGGCGCCGTCCGGGCCGCCAGGCTCGGTGAGGTCCACAGGGCGCTGGCGGAGGAAGGCGTACCCCTCGGCCTCGTCGATCACAACCTGCAGGCCCAGCACGTCCACGTAGTCGCGGACCTGCGGCTGGAGTTCGAGCAGGCTATGCCAGGCCCGGTCGTGCATGTCCCGGTAGAGCACGCCCTTCATCAGCTGGGTGACAGCCAGCGACAGGCTGGCCGACCCAGCGGTCATCGCGACCTCCGCGCGTAGGTGACCCGGGGCAGCGTCGCCGTCCGCTCCCGGCCGTCGGCGGCGGACCAGCTGACCTGCTCGGTGTGCTGCTCGTCGCAAGCGGTCACAAACGCCTCATCCCGCAGCGACAGGTACGTGACCAGCTCGGCGAGGCCCTGCCGGAGCGGGTGCCGGACGACCAACTCGCCCAGGCTGACCTGCGACTGGCGGCGCAGGGCCGCCCGGATGCCGCCGCGCAGCGGCTCCGGATCCACGTAGACCTGCTCGAACAGGGCGGCCGGATCGGTTTCCTCGTCGGCGTCCCGGACGCCGTCGCTGTCCAGCTGCGCCTTACGCACCAGCATGTACAGCGGACGTTCCAGTGGCATGCTGATCGCCGGCGCGAGCGCGTCCAGTTCCATTTTTACCGGGACGGTGCCCCGGTCGCGGAGCTGCAGCGCGCGGGCCTCGATGCCGCGCAGGACCTCGATCACCCGCCGGTTCTCGAACCAGACCTGGTCGTCCAGGAACCGGCGGAGCTGCTCGGAGAGCTGGCGGACTGTCGCCTGGGTGCGCTCGGCCGCATCCAGCCAGTCGTAGTGGATGTGCCGCAGCCGGGAATCCCGCTCGGCGATCGTGTTCAGGGAGTGCACCTGCTCCAGCATCCCGGCCAGTTCTTCCTGGCGGGCCTGGGACAGCAGGAAGGAGTAGAACGCCTGGAACGACCGGCCCTGGTCGGAGCCGTCGATCGACTCCCGGCTGCCGAGGACGTCGTCCAGCAGCTCGCCCTTGCCGCCGCGCCAGCCGGCGATCTTCTCCCGGAGCTGCCGGTCCAGCTTGCGGAAGTTCTCCTCGACCTGGCGAAAGTCGGCGAGCAGCTCGCGGGCGGTAGCCGCGAACTGCTGGTAGCGGTCCCGGACCGCGGTCTCGTCCAGCATCGGCAGCTCGCCGACCTGCACCCGGGCGATCTGCTCGTCGATCTGCTGACGCTGCCGGAGCAATTCGGCCAGCCGCTGGCCCGGGTCGGTCTCGGTGCCGAAGACGATCTGCCGCAGCAGGTCGAAGATGACCTTCAGCCGGGACTCGGTGCCGACGAACTGCCGCTCGCCCAGGCCCTGCACCCACTGCAGCGCCTTCTCGGCCGCAGGCGTGGCGTCATAGTGCGGCTCGTCGGTGCCGTCGGGGTAGTACTTGCGCAGCCAGCCGGCCTCTGCAGCGGCCCAGTCGTCCAGGTAGGCCCGGGCGGGCTTGGGGTACCTCCGCCCGGCCCGCTGGCTGGTGCCCAGCTTCCCGGTACCTGGCTGGCCGGCCTCGCCCGGGCTGTCCTGGACTTCCCGCCCCTGCGTGTCGCGCTGGTTTAGGACATACAGCTCGTCGTCCAGGCGGCTGGCCAGCTCGGTCGCGGAGATCGACCGGACGTTGTCGGCGACGAAGACCTTGTGCAGGAAGCTCAGCACCAACGGCGCGCTGTCCGCGCGGAGCAGCCGCCAGGCCGGGCTATTCTCCCGGAGCCACGCGATCTCGTCCACGCTGGGCACGACCGTCATAGTAAGGTGACACTCCGACATTCCGGCGGCAGCACGGTGGCTCGGGTGCGTGTCAATTCTGTAGGGACTGAACATCGTGTTCGCGCCGGGCTGGTCAGGAGTACGTGCTCGGTGCAATCTTGGTCCCGTGCCGGTCAGAACGCGGCAGATCGGCCCGCGCCTCAAGATCGACACCTGGCAGCCGCCTGCCCGGCCCGCCACATCGGGAAGTAGCCCGCGCTCTTATTCCTTCTGCGTTGGCGTATCAAATGGCAGTTGCGCGCGACACGCCGGTTCGCCCGATTCTGGCAGATACCGCGGACGTGCAGCCGCCGACCGCGGCGACGCTATTTCGGGAGGAGGCTCTCCTGCTCCAGCAGCCTGTTCCGCCTCCGCAGATCGGCCAGTTCCTTCTTCGCAGGCTGGACAGCCGCTCGCCGCTGCCATTCTCATCGTCATCAGCCTGGGCCAGCCAGTTCCGCCGGCACGACTCACTGATCCCGGAATCCTTGGCGATCTTGGCGACCGGCGCGGTGCCCTCAAGAGCGAACTGGACCGCGCGCTGCCCGAACTCCAGTGGGCGTGGTCCGGGCATAACGGACATCCTTCCCTGTGGCCACCGGCCACCTCAGGTCGGGTGTCCGGGAGACGGGGGAAGGTCAAAACTCGCATCTGCGGAACTCAGGGCGCTGTCCCGCATCCGCGGCCGCGCCGACAACCGCACTCCAGCCACGGCACCACAGCCGAAGGCTTCGTAAGTCGCGTTGCGCGCCGGCCGGCCAGATCACGCGCACCGGCACTCCATGCTGGCGGGCGTAACTGACTACGTCAGCCGTCCCGCCGTAGCCTCGGGCAGGCTGGCCATCCCACACGGCGTACAGCTCATCTGCTGCGCCGAGCATCAGCTTGCTCGCGGCCATATGCGATTGCGATGTCGACTCGGTGAACGATAGGCGCTGGACCGCGTCCGCCTGAGCGAGGAGCCGGTCGTACTCCGTATGTGCGCTATCAGGCAGGCCTGCGCGGTACTCAGTGGCCGGGATCACGACCTCAAGCCTGCCGCCCAGGTCGGTGACCGCTCGCGCGAAAATCTGGTCTGCACCGTCAGCCAGGCAGGATATGCCGGTCACGTCCGGTGCTTGATCCGCCAGGGCCGCCCGGATGGCCGCATCGACAAGGCGGGCCGTTGGCCCCGGCAGCCCACGGTGCCCCGAAATGGCGATACGTCGCATGCATGCCGCCTCACGACACTGAGCGGAGTCTGTTATCGAAGTCGCGAACGGAGTTCATCGGTGGGCCGGGATACTCGCGGCAGAACCGCCTGGCGCGTTCAACGACGCGCTCGGAGGAGTAGGCAATCCCGAGATCCAAGGCATCGCCCGCGAGACCGAAGGCCTCATCCACCCTGGCACTGTCGTGCCTGCTCGTGCCGTCCTGGCGGGCTGCGGTGGCGACCTCCAGCATGACGAGGGCGCGCTGCTTGGGTGCAGCGTGAACTGCCGAAAGGGACTCAGTGAACGCAGCGAGGGCATCCGCCGGACGGTTGAGCCGGACCGCGACCAGCGCCCGGTACCACGCCAGCTTGGCGTGGTCGAAAGGGAACACCCACGGCCAGGGCGGTGGGTCCGATCCATTGTCCTGGTCAATGGTCTTGGCGGCACGAGCAAGCGCGCGCCCCGCGGCATCGGCGTCGCGCCGTGCTGCGGCGATACTCAGCGCTTCGGTGGCATCGAGCCAGGCGCGCGGTGCCCTGTGCGCCGTCTCGCCCATCTCCTGTCGGCCGCGCGCGATGAGCGCGAGCCCGTACTCCGGGGCACCGCAGTCGATCTCGAACACGGCAAAGCTCCCAAGCATGTAGCCCACAAGGAGGTCGTGACCTGCACGGCGAGCACGGTCAATCGCCATCCGGTAGTAGGCTCGCGCGGTGCCGATGTCGAGCATGTCGGCGTGCAGCCAGGCGGCGAACCCTGCTGCTTCACTTTTCGCTGCGGCAACGTCCGCAGCGAACGGCGATTGGGCGGCCCGAGCGAGCTGCTGATTGGCCATCTCCACATGCGCAACGACACCGCGCGCAAGGTCGCGTGAGGGCGTCGACGCATCGAGGCGCCGCTGCGCGCCCGTGATCACCATCATGGCCGATGCTGCGGCCTCATCTGTCGCTGCCCGCGTGGGTAGTGGGACAAGGGCCAGCGCCATGGCCTTGCCGAAGTCCCGTCGTTTCGTCGGTTCGTCACCTCCCGGATCGCCGAGGCGGAGCAGGTGAACTGGCACTCCGATCCGGCGCGATAGCTCCCGGACCTGGTCAACTGTCAGTGGTTGCTGTCTGCGCAGAACATTCGACACCCAGCTCTGGGAGTAGCCCACCGCCGACGCCAGCTGCTTCTGCGTCCAGCCATATGCCCGGCGAATCTCGTCCAGGAGTGTCGCGAAGTCACAGGTTGCAAGTGCGGCGGCGATCGTTGGAGCGGACCAGAACTCAGGCCGGAGAGGTCGTTCTGGCTGGTCCACGAGGATAGGTTACGCCGCTACCGCAGCGACCGCTGATACCAGCGACGGTAATAGGCCGTCGCCTATTCGTAATCGCGCATTCCAGGTGTTGCTCACAATCTCCATGATCGCAACGTGACTTGCCGCCAAATGACCGCGGGGTCGCTGGTGCCTGGGGAAGCCCTCGGCGTGTCGTGGCCTGACGATGGCCTTGGCCGAGTGCCGCAACTCATGCGCCCGACCCGTGGCACGGCCAGTGCCAACGAGTGGCCACTGCACGACTTTCTCGAGCTGGGTGCCCTACCCAGCGCGGTCCCCTGCGCACGTTTGCATGCCCGCCACCTGCTTCGGGAATGGGCGCTTGTCCCCCTGACCGATAGCGTCGAGTTAATCGTTTCAGAACTGACAACCAATGCCATACAGGCATCCCACGTGGAGATGTGGGCCGACCCGATCCAGCTATGGCTGCTATCGGACACGACACGAGGCTGGTCTCAACCGGTGGAAGCAATTGAGCTGAAGTTATCCCCGGGATTGTCAGCGAGGAGGAGCTCTGCGAACACTTCTGCTGGCGTCCTGAATCCGAGTATAGCACGGGGCCGGTCATTTATCTCATCGGCCACGGCCTGAAGATAGTGAATGTCGCCGGTAATATCGGTGCCTTTCGGGAAGTACTCCCGGACAAGCCCGTTGGTGTTCTCGTTAGTTCCCCGCTCCCACGGCGAATGCGCGTGCGCGAAATACACCGGGATGTCGGTTGCGAGGGTCAGGGCGGCGTGCTGGGCCATCTCGGCGCCCTGATCCCAGGTGATCGATTTGCGCAGGTTCGCGGGCATGTCCCGCACCGACTCGATGACGCCCTCGCGGACCGCATCGGCGTCCCGGCCATCAGGCAGCGCAACCGGGACAAGATAGCGGCTCTTGCGCTCCACCAGCGTGCCCATCGCGGTCTTGCCCTGCTTTCCGATCACTAGGTCACCTTCCCAGTGGCCAGGCACTTTGCGGCCTTCGGCGTCTTTGGGACGCTGCGAGATCGAGACCATCCCGACGATCCGGGCGCACCCTTGGAGCGGGCCCGGCCCCGCGGCTGGCGGCGCGCCCGGCCGGTCCGCAGCGCGATCTCCATCGCCGCCAGCTCGCCTTTCGGCAAGGCGTACAGCCAGGTGTAAATCGCCTCGTGCGAGATGGACATGCCGGTCTCCCCGCGGTTGCGGTCATAGCACAGCCTGCCCGAGATCTGCTGCGGCGACCTGGCTTTCCGCAGATCGCAGATCACACGTTCTTTCAGCCGTGGATCCGCATCGATTTCCGGCGTTTCGGGCGTCTCCGGGACTTTCTCGCGCCGGAATCGGCGCGGTGCGCCCGGTATGCCCGCAGCCCGCCGTGCCGGGCGATCTCCCGCGACACCACCGACGGGTTCCGGCCGATCGTGGCGGCTATGTCCTTTTGCTGCATACGTGCGGCAATGCAACGGGAGATTTCCTCCCTGTCAGCCAATGTGAGCATTTCCCGGCACACGCTTCCCCCATTCAGTCACGTGTTCGCCGGAGCCTCTCACAGCATCAAGATCATCCCCCGCACCAAGCTATTCAGCACGTAAGCCGCGCCTGCCCGTTACGCCCGATTGCCACGACCGGCTGCGATCAAGGAGTTCTGATCCTGGTCTGGGATGCCAGCCCGCAGCCTCCCATGCGAATGAACACCACCGAGGACGTCGAAAAGGGCCGGGGACTGCTTCTGGTCGAGGCCGTCAGTGCCCGGTGGGGCTGGTACTTCCCACCGGACGCTGATGGGAAGGTCGTATGGGCGCAGGCCCACCTGGACTGAGCCTGCCGTTGATCCGCGGGAGATTCGCCGTGGAACTCCCCGCATATCAGCGGGCCGAAAGCGAGACGAGCCAGCTCCGGCCCGGCAGACCGCAAGGCGTCATCGCGCTGATGCTCGGCCTGGCCAGCGCCGCCCGCTTCCCCGCACGCAAGAGCCTGGAAGAGTCAGGTGGCCCTCTTCGGCGGGGCGGCGGTCGAGCGGTGCCAGGCGTAGAGGTCGCGCAGCGCCCCGATCTGGGCGCCGTGATGGCTCACCTCGTTGAGCACTCCGGCGACGAAGTGCACGACCGGGCGACGCGGGCCCGGAGGCCCGAGCACGCACAGGCCGTCTTCTGGCGGCTCAGCCGCGTAGGTGTACGACGCGGTCGTCACCTCCAGCTGGCCGTCGCCGGCCCGCTCGATCACCGCGCGGAGCTTCGCCCAACCCTCGCGCAGCGCAGAGACCCCCTCGGAGGCACTTACGAACATCGGGTGATGACCCAGATACGGCGAGGTCCACCCGCTCGCCATCGTGCGGGCCCCACCGAAGACGTCGAGGTCGCAGAACCGGCCCGGCACCGAGGCGATGTGCCAGTACAGCCAGGCAATGGTGGTCATCGGGACCGGGGTGGGCTCTGGGATCGCGAAGTCGGCCACCCACTCCCCGGCACCGAAGGGGTCCGGCGTGCGGCACTCGTCGCGCCGACGGATGCTCCAGGCACCTGGGACCGGCTCGAAGAACAGCTCCTCGTCGCCGAGCGCCGTCCATGCCCGGCGAAGGGTGAAGTGCTCGATCTGGTCCATGCACTCGAGCAGCGTCCCGGCCCGTTTCCCGGTCATCGATCGCAGCATAGCCAGCGGCGTCGCTCACGCCGGAAGCGCCCGACATCTCGACGCCCGTTGCGGTCGAAGGCCATGTGTTGGCGTCATGTCGGACCGCGGGGCCCGGTTCGCTCGCCAGGCGCACGATTGGCGGTCGCTCTGCCTGGGCGCCGTGGGGCGGACGCCCTTCGACGGTCAGCGCTCGGCTGTGTCGAGGCCGCCTTGGAGAGCGCGAATGATCGTGACGAGCGGTTCTCTGCTGAGAAGCCCGGGGCCGAGAGGACCAGAGGTGTTCTCCCCGACCGGGGGAAGGGTCCGCAGCGCCTGGCGGACTGCCGGTGTCATGTGGCCGAGCTGCCAGCCGATCTCGTCCTCTGCGGCTCGCGGGTTCTCCGGGTCGGCGAGCCGGGCAGCCTCGACGGCATAGGCCGCCGCGCCGAGGCCGTGGGCGCCCATGTGGCAGACCGCAGCTGCCTGGCCTGCTGACCGGGCGGCCGCCATGGCAGCAGGGGCACTGACCTCGCCGGCCCCGACACCGACGGCGAAGCGCCGGCGGATCCCGTCGGCGGCCGACAGCTCGCCAGCGGCACAGGCGCGGGCCCGGGCGATCAGCGCTCGAGGTCGGTCGTCGCCGGGAGCCTCGGCCTCGAAGACCGATAGGACCCGCTCGGCGCAGTCCGCCGCCCAGGCGGCGACGAGACGGCGATCCGCTTCGGGGAGGCTCTGGGGGGAGAGGGTCATCGCTCTGGCCGGGGCCGGGCACGGGCCAGGGGCACCTCGACAGGGAACAGGCCCGTGCCTTCGGTGCGCACCGGCTCGGTCATGGAGAACGCCGGCTGGGCCATCACCCGGGGACGACTGCCGTGGTTCGGGTTGGAGGAGTGGAAGACGAGCGGATGGGCGAGCACCACCGAGCCCTCCTCGGCGACCACTTCCACCACCCCTGTCCAGCCCCGAGCCTCTAGGGCCGCGTTCATCGGCTCGTCGAAGTCGCCGGTTGCCATCCCCGCCGGCTCGGCATCCCAGAGCAGCTTCGCGGCAAGATGGTGCGAGCCTTCGGCGAGCAGCGTGCCCCCATCACCAGGCTCCACGGTCGAGAAGCAGAACAGGTTGAGCACGGCTTGGTCGCCCGAGGAGGGATGGTGGCGGAACCAGCCGCCCTCGACGTGCCAGTCGTCGCCATAGCCGGGATCGGAGAAGCCGGGGAAGGTGACCGGCCACCAGCCCATCTCCATTGTCGGCACCCACCGGCGCGCTCCGACCAGCTGGTCGACCGCTGCGACGAAGCGCTCGGAGATCGCGTCGATGAACGGGGAGACGCTGAGCAGCTCTTTCAACCACACCCGGGGCTCGCTCCAGCACGAAGGGTCCTCCAAGTCGACGCCGATGCGCCGACCCAGGTCGTCACGCACGGCCTTGGCCACCGAGGAAGGAAAGGCGCCCTCAAGCAGCGTCCAGCCACGCTCCACGAACTCGTCGAGCTGCTCCTGCGACAACGGACCAGGCACCGCCGTCAGCCTACGACCTCAGCCGGATGCCGTTACGAGACACCGACAGACTGTGGAGACAAGGCCACCGAGCCGGCGACAAGGCCACAGGTTCGCTCGGCAGGGTGCTGCAAACTTTCCGAGATTCACGCTCTTCGAGATCCTCCCGGGCACCGTTCCGCAGACCTCCGATCCGATGAGCGCCACCCCTGTCAAGGTGTCGCTGAGCAGGCCGGGCATATGCATGCCCTGTGCATGCACACGCAAGCGCGCCCCGGTGACCGCCGCCCGCGAGCGAGCCGCCGTGAAGCCGCGGCTCAGCGGCCGCGCCGCCCAGCCCGCGCCGCGCACACCCTCCATACACATGCGTAGGGCACGCTGAGCAAACCCCGAGAAAACCACCCGAGAAACTAGGCTCTCCAACAAGCCCGAGAACGTAAAACCGCTGGTCAGGCGCCTGCACCCCTACACCAGGTGCACGCTCTGCCAGCGGTCTTGGTAGCGGGGGCGGTGTCCAGCCTCAGGACATGCGAATGGGGTCTCTCAAGACATAGGAATACCTGTCTGGCTGCAAGCGGGCGTGCCGGTGGCGGCGTGTCTCAGGACATAGGAATGGCCTGGCCGGCACGGTCGGGC
>Ga0209061_1000530_pt1 | contig 92050 bp, 89 predicted proteins | sample Coa_R1_10_FD_187157 | JGI IMG/M metagenome (GOLD analysis project Ga0209061, IMG submission 187157) | Surface soil microbial communities from Centralia Pennsylvania, which are recovering from an underground coalmine fire - Coalmine... | ecosystem: Environmental > Terrestrial > Soil >...
GGGCGGCCCCCATGGCGAAGCCGGCCAAAAGACCGTCCCGTCCCCTAGAGCCGACCGCCAGGAGGCAGGCTCATGAGCCCTGGCCCCGGGCCTGGGAGGTTGGGTGGCTTAGCGGGAGGGGGTGCTGACGGAGCTGACGCGTCCTTCGGGGTTACCGCATGGTTCATAGCGTTCTTCGGGTACCGCATGGTGCCTAACGGTGCCCGTGGCCGGTGCCCAGATGTTGGCGCCCTTGTGTCGGCCGCTCCCGTCGTCGGCGTCGTCGTAGGCCGGCCACGTCAGCGTTGGCAGGCAACATGACCGCGGGCAACTCCTCGAGGCAACCATGGCCGGTGCCAGCGGACCGGTCTGAAGCCGCCGGCCCGGACGTCCTTGCCAGCGCCACCTTTGTGCTCGCCCGTGCCTGCGGCCCCGTCGCCGTCGCCGTCGCCCCTCAGCGTGGCACCGGCGCAGTCACCTCTTAGCTGGAGAGGTCGAAGGACGCCACTTCCTCATATCGCGCTCCGTCGGGATGGAGGTGGCTCTCCACTAGGGAAAACGACCTCACCTCCCACGAGTGAGCGAGTGGCGCCAGCAGCTCAGTCGCGCCACGCAAATCGGCTCCGCTTTTGGAGCGTGCGATCGTGAGGTGGCCCCGGAAGGGCCGGCGCGCCGGCGGCTTGCCGAGCCGGCGCGTGGCCTGCTCGACTGCGGAGGCGAGGTCGTCCAAGCCGGCGACCGGCCACACGACAAGGCCTGGCCCGAGAAAGCGAGTGGCTGGTCCTCCCGTTGCTAGGAGCGGACCGGAGAAGAGCCGGGCCACCTCGGCCAGTGCCTCTTTGGCGCGCACCACTTGCCGTTCGTCGAGCTCGCCAAAGAAGCGGAGCGTGACGTGCCACTGTTCTCGGCTCGACCAGCGCGCCTGCGGCGCCGGCGGACGGGGCAGGCCGGAGAGGGCGTCGAGCACCCCGGGGGGAGGCCAGACGGCGACGAAGCAGCGCACCCAGGGCAAGTTAGCCCGGTGCTGGCGGGCACCATCAGCGGTTGGCAGAGCGCGGCGTCGCCAGGGACGAAGCGGGACCGGCCCACGTGCAAACCTGCTTAGGCCGCTTCGGGAGCAGGCTGGCGGGGACCCGCTCAACCGAAGCAGCCTGCTCAATCCTACCGTGCCGGCTCCAGCCCAGGCCGGCTTAAGATCCTGGGGTGAGCGAGCCACGGAGGTACTTCGTGCGCACCTTCGGGTGCCAGATGAACGAGCATGACTCCGAGCGCATCGCCGGCCTCCTCGAGTCGGAGGGTATGGTCGCCGCCAAAGGGGTCGAGGACGCGGACGTCGTGGTGTTCAACACCTGCTGTATACGCGAGAACGCCGACAATCGCCTCTACGGCAACCTCGGCCAATTGAGGGGGCTGAAGCAACGCCGTCCTGACCTGCAGATCGCGGTGGGCGGGTGCCTAGCTCAAAAGGACCGCGAGAAGATCGTGGAGAGAGCCCCGTGGGTCGACGCCGTTTTTGGCACCCACAATGTGGGCCATGCCGCTACCTTGCTGCGGCGCGCCAGGCATGGCGGCCCAGTGGTCGAGATCTTCGATGCTGCCCCCACCGAGGCGGAGGAGTTCCCCTCTGCCCTGCCGGTAGTGCGCGAGCTCCCCTTCGCAGCTTGGGTGACCATCCAAGTTGGCTGCGACAACCGTTGTGCCTTTTGCATCGTGCCGTCGGTCCGCGGCAAGGAGATCTCCCGCCCGTTTGCAGAGATAGTTGAAGAAGTGCGCCAGCTCGCCGCCCGGGGCACGACCGAAGTGACTTTGCTCGGCCAGAACGTCAACTCTTATGGCCGAGACTTGACCTTGGCAGCCCGGCGTGCCGGAGACTGGCGTTCGCACGTCTACCGCACGGGGCCAGAATGGGCCTCGGGCGAGGCCCCGAGGGCAAGGCCCCTTTTTGCCGACCTTCTGCGCGCGGTAGCGCGTATAGACGGCATAGACAGGGTCCGTTATACGAGCCCCCATCCCAAAGACCTCCGCCCTGAGACGATCGAGGTCATGGCGACGGAAAAGGCGATCTGCCCGCACCTGCACCTTCCCCTACAGTCGGGGAGCGACCGGGTGCTCGCCCTTATGAGGCGTGGTTACACAGCGGAGCGTTACCTGGATAGGCTGCGAGCGGCGCGCGAAGCAGTACCCGACCTTGCCGTCACGACCGACATAATCGTGGGCTTTCCGGGTGAGACGGAAGACGACTTCGAAAAGACCCTCGAAGTAGCTGCGGAGGCTGAGTACGATAGCGCGTACACGTTCATCTTTTCACCTCGCCCTGGTACCGAAGCCGCCACTTGGCAGGACCGCTTTGTACCACCCGAGGTGTGCGCGGAGCGCTTCGAGCGCTTGCGCCGCGTGGTGGAGCGGAGCGCCATGAACCGCCACGCAGCCCGAGTCGGCCGCACCGAGGAAGTCCTCGTCGAAGGCCGGGCCAAAAAGGGGGGTGTGTCGGTCGTTTCGGGCCGCACGCGCCAAAACAAGCTCATGCACGTTGAAGGCGAGGGTTTGCGTGCTGGCACTCTGGTCGAGGTACTTGTGACGGCGGCGGCACCACACTTTTTGAAGGGGAGTTTGCTGCGTGTGCTAGCAGAGCCCAGGCACCGCAACTTGATCCCGGTGATGGCCAACTGACGCCCGTTGCGGCTCCCCGGACGGCGGTGGTCCAGAGGCCACCGCTTTCGGAGGTCGCTGCCTCTGTGCCCTCGTTCTGCGAGGTTCCTGACCGGTCCGGAGCTGCCCTGAGGCTGGCGCTCGTCGGCCCGACTGCAAGCGGCAAATCTGAGCTTGCGCTGAGGGTGGCAATGGCGCTCGAGGACATCGAGATAATCAGTGCCGACTCTATGCAGGTCTACCGGGGGATGGACGTGGGGACGGCCAAGCCTTCACTGGCCGACCGCAGCCTCGTCCGGCACCACTTGATAGACGTCGCCGAGCCGAGCGAGGACTGGGACGTAACCCGCTTTGTGGCTGCAGCGAACTCGGCGATCAGCCAGGTCGAAGCGAGGGGACATCGGCCCCTGCTCGTCGGTGGGACGGGGCTTTACGTGCATGCTCTTATAGACGGCTTCGAGATCCCTGGCCGCTGGCCGGAGGTCGCCGCTCGGCTGGAGGAGAGCTCGACGAACGAGCTCTACCGTCGCCTCTCAGAGCTCGACCCCGGTGCTGCCAGGAAGATCGACCCGGGCAACCGCCGACGCCTCGTTCGTGCGCTTGAGGTCGTCATAGGCAGCGGGCGTCAGTTTTCCAGCTACGGTCCAGGGGTTGGCGCTTTCCCCCCGACAGAGTGGTCGCTCGCCGGTGTGTGGTTGCCGAGAGCCGTTGTCGACGAGCGGGCCGCCAGGCGGCTCGAGAAGATGCTGCAAGAGGGCTTGGTTGACGAAGTAAGGGCGCTTGCGCAGCGTGGCCTCTCGCGCACTGCTCGCCAGGCTTTGGGGTACAAAGAAATCCTGGAACATGTCGAAGCGGGGGTAGCACTAGACGAGGTGGTGGACAAAATTCGCCGGCGGACGCTTAGGTTTGCTCGCCGGCAGCGCATGTGGTGGAGGAGGGACCCCAGGGTGCGCTGGTTCGGGGCGGTGCTCGACCCGATAGAAATCTTGCCGGCGCTTCTAGTTTATTGGTGCAATGAACAAAGTTGTAGAACTGGCTAAGTACGAAGCGCTCGGCAACGATTTCTTGGTCCTCGTCGACATGGAGGGCAGATGGCCGCTCTCAGAGGATCTGGCGCGGGCAGTTTGCGACCGCCACAGGGGTTTCGGTGCGGACGGGCTGCTCAGGGCGTCGGGGGCACCAGACGGGCCGGTGTTTTCCCAGCCGGCGGGAGCAGGGCCGGCGGGAGCAGGGGCGGTGTTTTCCCAGCCGGCGGGAGCAGGGCCGGCGGGACCGTTGGAGGAAGGGCGGGCAGAAATAGGTCGGGGAGGAGAGCCGGCAGAGGCAGGCCGCGCAGCACTGGCGGGGAGTACAGGACGAGAGCCGGCAAAGGTAGGGGGAGGACGAGCGCCGGCAGAGGAAGGCCGCACAGCGCCGGCAGCGCCAAGGCTGTCCGACGGGAGGCGATCGCTGGCGCCGGCGGTGCTCAGTTTCGAGCTTCGCAACGCCGACGGGAGCGAGGCCGAGATGAGCGGGAACGGCTTACGCTGCCTCGCGCACGCCGCTATTGACGCCGGCGTGCTCAAGGCTGCCGCCGGCGACAGTTTCGGTGTGCTCACGCCGGCGGGCCGCCGTGAGGTGAGCGTGCGGGAACTGCGCGATGGCTGGATGTGGGCGAGCACCGAGATGGGCGTGCCGGAGGTGAAAGGGGAGCCCGCTGCCTGCAACGTTGACAACGGGCAGGTCTTCGTAGACGTGGGCAACCCCCACCTGGTGGTGCTGGGGCCGGCGCCGAGCGGGCTGGACGTGGCCGGCTTGGGCAGGGCTCTCTCCGAGCAGCATGGCGGGGCGACGGGCGGGGTCAACGTCGAGTTCGTGGCGCTCGGGCCCGGCCGCGACGTGCTAACGATGAGGGTCTGGGAGAGAGGAGTGGGCGAGACCGAGGCGTGCGGCACCGGTTCAGTGGCGGCCGCGGCCGCCTTGTTCAGCTTGGGGCGGGTCGGGCGCAAGGTCACGGTGCGCCAGCCCGGTGGAGAGGTGGAAGTTGAGCTGCGCCCTGACGGTACCGCAGTACTGAGCGGGCCGAGCCGGCGGGTGGGCAGGTGCTTGTTGGAGCTGCCGTGAGCCTGATCGAGCGGGCTTTCACAGAAAAGATCGTGCTCGTGGGGGTGACGCTCGCCGGCGAAGCACCGGAGGAGACCGACCAGCACCTAGACGAACTTGCTCAGCTCGTCGACAGCGCCGGCGCCGACGTCGTCCAACGGGTCCACCAAAGCCGGCCCGAGCCCGACCCGGCAACTTACATAGGCAAGGGTAAGGCCAAAGAGCTGCGCGAGATCTCCGAGGAACTAGATGCCGACACGGTCGTGTTCGACGACGAGCTCACCCCGGCGCAGTCGCGCAACCTAGAGAAGATCCTCGGCAGGACAGCGATCGACCGGACGGCGGTCATCTTGGACATCTTCGCCCAGAACGCAACCTCGGAGGAGGGCAAGGCCCAAGTGGAGCTCGCCCTGTTGCGCTACCGGCTGCCGAGGCTGCGGGGAAGGGGCTTGGAGCTGTCCCAGCAGGCAGGGCGCATCGGGGCCCGAGGCCCGGGCGAGACACAGCTCGAAGTAGACCGCCGCCGGCTGCTCCGCCGCGTGCACAAGCTCGAGGCAGAGCTCGCCGAGCTCGAGAGGCGGCGGCGCCTCCAGCGCGAGGGCCGGCGCGGGAGCCGGCTCGCCAAGGTCTCGATCGTCGGCTACACCAATGCGGGCAAGTCGACCTTGTTGAACACCCTGACAGGAGCGAGCGTCGTCGCAGACGACCGGCTCTTTGCCACCCTCGACCCGAGGACCCGGCGCTTTGCGATGCCGGGCGGCGAGCCCATCTTGGTCTCCGACACGGTGGGCTTCGTGCGCAAGCTGCCGCACCAGCTCGTGGAGGCGTTCCACAGCACCCTGGAGGTGGTGAACGAAGCCGACCTGCTCCTCCACGTGGTCGATTCCTCTGCCCCCGAGCCGGAAGCCCAAATAGAGGCGGTGAGGGCGGTGCTCGAGGAGATCGGCGCTGGTGACATCGCCGAGCTCATGGTGTTCAACAAGGCCGACCGCGCGCCGGGGGAAGCGGCCAAGCTGGCCGAGCGCTATCCCGCCTCGGTGGTGATCTCGGCCGCCCGAGGGGACGGGACTGGGGAACTCTTGGGCGCAATGGCGCACGTGCTGCGCCGCTCTTACCGCACGGTCGAGCTCTCGGTCCCCTACGCTAGAGGCGACGTGATAGCGGCCCTGCACCGAGAAGGAGAGGTCCTGGCGGCCTCTCCGGGCGATGGCGCCACCCTGGTCAGGGCGACTCTGCCGGCGAGCGCGCTGGCTCGTTTCGCTCAGTACGTGGTCTCATGAGCTTCCAAGTCCCCAAGTACCCCTACGAGCGCTTGGAGCCGCTGCGGAAGGCGGCCGCCGCCCTGGACGGCGGCTCAGTGGACCTGTCGGTCGGTGACCCTTGCGACCCCCCGAGCCCGGCGGTGGTGGAGGCTCTGGCGAGCGCCGCCCGGGCGTCGGCCAACCGCTACCCGAGCTCGGCAGGCTCGCCGGTTGCTCGCGAGGCCGCGGCCCGCTGGATGAACGAGCGCTTTGGGACCGTTGTCGGCCCCGAAGCGGTGGGGCTGTGCGTCGGGACCAAGGAACTGGTTGCCGGTCTGCCCGGCTGGCTGCACCTCCGCCAACCCGAAAAGGACACCGTGCTGTACCCCGAGCTCGCTTACCCGACCTACGAGATGGGAGCGCTGCTCGCTGGCCTCAGGCCCGTCGCTGTGCCCGTGGACGAGCACTTCCGTCTCCGGCTGGAAGCAGTCGAGGAAGACGACGCCGGCCGCGCCCTGCTCTTGTGGGTCAACAGCCCCGGCAACCCCGCCGGGCAGGTGGAGGACCTGGCTGCTGCCGCCCGTTGGGGCCGAGAACGGGGCTTGCTCGTGGCGAGCGACGAGTGCTACGCGGAGTTCACCTGGAGCGGCGCTGCCAGCACGGTCCTCCTGCACGGATCTGGGCCTGACCGCTCCGGCGGCGTGCTCGCTGTACATTCTCTTTCTAAACGAAGCAACTTGGCGGGGCTGCGCTTCGGCTGGTACGCGGGCGACGCTGAAGTGGTCTCGTTCATAAGGCAAGTGCGCCAGCACGCGGGTTTCATGGTCCCTGGCCCCGTGCAGGGCGCGGGAGCCGTGGCGCTGTCAGAGCCGGGCAGTGACCAGCGCGAGCGCTACCGGCAACGACTCGGCCGCCTCCGCGAAATCCTCGCGATGGCGGGGGTTGACGCCCCGATGCCCGAGGGGGGCATTTACCTCTGGGCGCCGGCGCCGGCGGGGGACGCTTGGGGCTTCGCTGAGCTGTTGGCCGAAAAGGCGGGGCTGGTCGTGTCGCCAGGGGAGTTTTACGGCCCTGCAGGAGCTCGCCACGTGAGGGTAGCCGCCGTCGCGCCCATGGAGCGCCTAGACCTCGTCGCCAAGAGGCTCGGTGGCTAAGTGCTGCAAGGCTAAGGTGCTGAAAGTAAGGTGCTGAAAGAAAAGATCGACGCCCTCTGGGAGAGGCGCGAGCAACTAGGCCCCGGCTGCAAGGCCGAGGCGGACCTGGTGAGGGAGGCTGTGGGGCTGCTCGACTCCGGTGAGGCGCGGGTGGCAGAGGTCTCCGCTGACGGGCGCGTGGTCGTGCACGAATGGCTGAAGCGGGCCGTGCTGTTGCTCTTCAAGGTGTCCGAGATGCAGGTCAGCGAACTGGGGCCGTTCGAGTACGCAGACCGCATCCCCCTGAAGAAGGGTTTGGCTGCCGCCGGCGTGCGCGTCGTGCCAGGAGCGTCCGCTCGCTGGGGCAGTTTCATAGGCCGGGGAGCCGTGCTCATGCCGAGCTACGTGAACATCGGCGCCTACGTGGGCCCGGGGACGATGGTCGACACCTGGGCGACAGTGGGCAGTTGCGCCCAGGTCGGCGCTGACGTGCACCTGGCCGGCGGGGTAGGCATCGGTGGCGTGCTCGAGCCCCCGCAGGCGGCGCCGGTCGTGGTGGGTGACAAGGCCATGATCGGCAGCCGTTCGATGGTGACCCAGGGCGCGAGGGTCGGCACTGGGGCGGTCCTCGGGGAGGGCTGCATCTTGAACCCGGGCATCCCGGTAATCGACGCCGAGACCGGCGAGGAGCTTTCCCGCGGCGTCGTGCCGCCGTGGTGCGTGGGGGTGGCGGGGACAAGGTTGAGGGAGTTCAGGGGCGGGACGTTCGGGCTGCCTTGCGTGCTCATCGTGCGCCGGCTCGAGGAGGGCCAGCGCCATTCCAAGGCCCAGATCGAGGAGATCCTACGGGAGCACTCCTAGGCATAGCAGCCGAGCTCGTCGCGGTGCGGTCTGTATCGGGCGAGGAAAGAGCCCTCGCGGACCTGGTCGAGGGACGGCTCCGCGCAATTAGCTGGCTGGAGGTCTGCCGGGTGGGCGACAACGTGGTCGCTCGCACGAGCCTCGGGAGGCCGCAAAGAGTGGTCTTGGCCGGCCACCTCGACACCGTCCCTGGAGACCAGCCCTGCCGGGTCGAGGGAGAGACGCTCTCGGGTTTGGGGGCCGCCGACATGAAGGGCGGCCTGGCAGTCATGCTCGACCTTGCGTCGTCGCTCAGCGCGCCGGCGCACGACGTGACTTACGCCTTTTACGCTTGCGAGGAAGTAGAGCGCGAGCGCAACGGCCTGCTCCAGCTGCCTGCCGAACTGCTCGAAGGTTCGGTGGCCGTCGTTTGCGAGCCGACGGGCTGCGTGGTCGAAGCAGGCTGCCAGGGGGTCCTAAGGGCCAGGGTTGTCCTCGCCGGCCGGCGGGCGCATGTGGCCCGCCCTTGGACGGGCAGCAACGCCGTCCACCGGCTCGCCCCCCTGCTCGGCTGGCTCGCCAGCTGGCAGCCCCGGGAGCCCGAGATAGACGGCTGCCGCTACCGCGAGTCCCTCCAAGCGGTGCGGGTCGCCGGCGGCGTGGCCTCCAACGTGGTCCCTGAGCAAGCCGAGGTGGAGCTCAACTACCGCTTCGCCCCCGACAGGGGCACCGGGCCGGCCGAGGCAGCCCTTCGGGAAATGGTGGCCGGGTGCCTGGAGGCCGGCGACACCCTGGAGGTCACAGACAGTGCCCCGGCGGCCCATCCGTCGCTCCACCACCCCCTGCTCCACAGCTTGGTGGAGGGGTCGGGCCAGCCGCCGAGGGCCAAGCTCGGGTGGACCGACGTGGCCTTTTTCGCCGAGAGGGGTGTGCCGGCGGCCAACTTCGGGCCCGGCGACCCCGAGCTCGCCCACAGCGCCGGCGAACACGTGACTGCGTCGTCGCTCGAGCGTGCCCGCGACGTCCTAGGCGCGCTGCTCGCCGGGGCCTAGCAGCGACCGGGTTGGAGCAGGTTGTGCTCGCTCTGTAGGGCGCCGGCTTGGTCTCCTGCCGGCCGCCTACCCTTTCGCGCGCCTAGGGCGCCTTGCCCCCTTTTACCCGTCCGCGCTCCTAGGGCGCCTTGCTCCCTTCGACCCCTTCGCGCTCCTAGGGACGCCGCTTCCCCTTTTGGCCGGCCCGGCTCCGGTCGGCTCGACCCAAATCGGCCCGACCCAAACCGGCCCGGCGCAAATCGGGGGTACTAAGCTCACTTTGTGCTGGCAGCTGCGGTGACAGTGGTGGCAACCCTGGTGGTAGCCGGCTTGGCCGGGGCGGCCCTCTACTTGCTGCGAACGGCGCAAGACCTCCGCCGGCAGGCAGAGGCGCTCGTCCTCGAAGCTCACGAACTGGTGGCCCAAATGCGGGCCGAGGCTCGTCGGGCTGGTGCCGAAGTGGAGCGGGTAGAGCGCATGGTGGGCAGCGCCGAGGCGATAAGCGGGGCTGTGAGCCAAGCATCGCGCCTCGTAGGGGGTGCGGTGGCGGCGCCGGTCATAAAGGCGGTCGCGCTTTCTTCGGGGATCGCAGAGGCGGCCCGGACGTTCCGAACGAGGCGCTGACTTCAAGTGCTGCGCAGGTTCACATGGGCGACAGCCGGCCTACTGGTGGGGCTCGGCGCTTCTAAGTGGCTCGAGCACCAAGCCAAAAAGCGCCTCAGGCGCTACTTGCCCCGTGTGCCGAGGGGGCTTCCGGAGCTGCGAGGGGCGCTGGCCGTCGCCCTGAAGGAGGGACGGCGAGCGATGGAAGTGCGAGAGGGCGAACTGCGTGAGAGGCTTAGTGCCCCGTCGCCTGGGCACCGGCTCGGTGACCCGGAGAGGCTTAGTGCCCGGTCGCGCGGGGCCCGGCTCAGTCTCGGAGCAGGTAACGCAACCGGCTACCGGGGCCGTGGCGGGCCAGCCAGGCGCGCAACAAGATCGCGCCGGCCGCCAGCAGAACGGCGGTAGCCGCCAGTTCGATCGCGAGAGCGAGGACGGCAAAAGGGGCGCTCATGGTGTCCTGCCAGCCGAAGAGGCTCACGTTCACCGAAATGATGAGACCGGCGGCGGTGGCGAGCGCGAACGCGGCTTCGAGCCCGACCAGCGGCCAGCGACGGTAAGCGCTCACCACCAGGGCGAGCACCCACCCGGTGACCGCCTGCATGAGGAAAAGCGGGCCGATCGTGGGGATCTGGCTGTAACCCTCGCTCGCCCAGAGGTGGAAGTGGATCACCGAGGAAACAACGACCAAGCCCGAGCCTGCCCAGGTCAGGATGTCGGCCGCCAGCTTGGCCTTCATGCCAGAAAGTACGTGCCAGCGCGACCGAAGGGTTCAGAAAGCCAAACAGCCTGCTCGGACGTAGAGTTTATTGTGCTGTCGGACGACGCCTTGGTGGCCGGGATGGCAGTCGCCGACGAGCGGGCGGCGGTCAGTTTTGTCAGGCGCTACCAGGCCAAGATCTACGGGCTGGCGCTTTCGATGGTGGGAGATCCAGCACTGGCGGAAGACATCGCGCAGGAGGCGTTCTTTCGCGTCTGGAAGCACGCGCCGGTTTTCGATAGGCGGCGCGGTTCGGTAGCCACATGGGCGCTCACTATCACCCGTAACTTGGCGGTGGACTTCTTGCGCCTCCGCCGCGCGGTCTGTGTTGACCCCGCCGACGAGCTCTGGGCCGGCTTCGCTGCCCCGCCGGGGCAAGCCCCTGACGAGCTGGCCGAGCTTTCCGAAGCGAGGTCCCGCATCGGCGAAGCGCTCGCCGCTCTCCCGCCCGAGCAGAGCAGGGCGCTCGTACTATCAGCCGTTTTCGGCTACAGCGCTTCGGAGATCAGCAAAGCAGAGGGCATCCCCCTCGGCACCGCCAAGACCCGTATCCGGCGCGGGTTGATGAAGCTCCGCGAGAACCTAGATGAGCGAACAACTGCCTCCTGAGTGCGAAGAGGTTGCCCCCAGCCTGGTCGAGCTCGCTCTCGGCGTGCTCGCCGGCGAAGAGCGTGTGCTAGCCGTCGCCCACGTGGAAGCCTGCGCGCGCTGCTCGGCGCTCGTGGCTGAGCTGTCTGCCGCCGCTGACGAGCTGCTCCACCTCGCGCCTGGGACCGAGCCCCCGGTCGGTTTCGAAGCCCGTGTGTTCGAGCGCCTGGGCCTCTCCCCTCCTCGGGGCCGAAGGCTGGTACAGGGGCAAGGGCTGGCCTCTCCCCGGCGGCGCCGCCGCGGCGTCTCTCGCCGGCTGGCCGCCTCGCTGGTGGCGGCGGCCTTGCTAGTCGTCGGCGGAGCCTTGGCCGGGGGGTTGGTGGCCAGGTCTGGGCCTGGCGAGGGTGGGAGCTCGGCTTTGGAGACAGTCGCTTTGCGTTCGGGAGGCAAGGCGGTAGGGAGGGTGATGGTGTACGCCGGCAACCCGACCTGGGTGTTCATGTACATGGACGACCCTGCGTGGGCAGGTGAACTACGGTGCCAAGTCGTGGAAGACCAAGGGCCGTTGTTGACGCTCGGGCAGTTCTGGCTGTCGGCAGGCAAGGGAGCGTGGGCGGCCAGCGTCTCCCAGCCGGCGGGGCGGCTCCGGGAAGCCCGGGTCGTGGACTCGCGTGGGCACGTACTGGCCGTTGCGCGGCTCTCCTGAGGACCGGTGAGGCGGGCCCTTCCGGGACCGGCCCAGTCGTACCAGACGGCCGGCGGTGCCGGCGGGGCGGGTAGTGCCGGTAGTGCCGGCGGTCCCGTGGGGCAGGGTGGCGCGGGTGACGCTGGCGGTCCGGGCGGCGCCGGAGGCGCCGGTCCAACTGCGCCCTTTGGGCCCTTCGGGCCGCCGCTACCGCGGCCCGTCTTCTATGGGCTGGCGGTGGCCTCGGTAGGGGGACCTGCCGGGCTGGCTGCGCTTTTCGTGCCCTCGACGTTGTCTGGCGCCGCTTCCTCGTCGGGCCTGATCGTGCTCGCCGGAGCGCTGCTCTTCGCGTTCCCCGTGGTTGCCTGGTACCGCTACGCGAACCGTGTGGCCTCCGCCGGGGGACTGTACTCCTTCGTAGAAGCCGCCGCCGGCGTGTGGCCGGCGCGCCTCCACGGTGCCGCTTGGACCGTGAGCTACTTCTTGTACCTGCCTTCCACCATGGCTTACCTGCTATGGGACGTGCTGCCCGTCGCCTTCCCGGGTATCGGCGCGGCGAGGACCGTGCTGCTGGTCGTGGTCCCGCTCGCAATGGTGGGCGGCTTGGTGGCCTGGCGCACGGGAATGCTCGGAGTGGTAGCCGCCGCCGCTCTCGCGCAGGTCCTGCTCGTGGGTGTGCTAGCTGGCTGGGAGATCTCGGCTGCCCCAGCGGGGGCCAGCTTCGGGTTGCACGTGGGCTGGACGACAGCGGCGCAGTTCGCCGCGTCGGTTTCCTTGCTCTTCGTCTGCGGGAGCCTGCCCTTGTACTTCGGGGCCGAGCTGCGCCGTCCCGAGCAGGTGACCTCTAGGGCCCTGCCAGTCTCGATAGGCATCGGGGCTGCGTGCGCCCTCGCCGGGGCCGTCTCGTTGGCGAGCTTCTCGCCCGCGCTCGGCGAGGCTGTACCTGGGTGGCAGATCGCCACCTCGCTTGGGGGGCGAGCCTTCGGGGTGGCGGTCGTCGTCGGGGCGGCAGTGAGCGCTCTCACCCTCGTGCTGCTGGAGTACGTCGCCTCACCCGGCTGCTCTACGCCATGGCCGGCGTTGGGGCTCGACGCGCCGAGCTCGGGGTGGGCGCGGCGTTCGTTGTTTCGGCCGCGCTGGCGCTGATCGGTCCTGACGCTGCTTATTCCGATCTGCTAAAGCCGTCTCTCGTCGCGCTCTACCTGTCCGAGATCGTGGTGTTCGCCGTTTACCCTCTCTTTGGGCCAAAGCTCCGGGCACGCGACATCGCCGTCGCCGGCGTTTCTTCGGGGCTCATGGTTTACGGCTTGTACAACCTCTTTAGGTAGCCACAAGCGGCTGGCGAGCCAAGCGGCAGCCAGCGCCGGCGGCCGACCGTCGTTCGGGCTCGGGCCTCGTCCCCGCCTCGGGCCGTCCCCGCCTCAGGTCAGGCGTCGTCCGCGGCTCAGGCCGCCCCCGCCTCAGGCCCAGCTCGAGGTCGGCGTCTTGGACTTCGTGCTAGTCGCCTTCGTCATCTGGGCCACGAACCAGGTGCCGTCCTGCTTGATGCCCTGGCCCCGCACGGTCCCCTTCGCATCACGTTCGAAGGTGTAGAGGGGCTTGCCGTGCCAGGTGACCTGCTCGCCCGAGGGGCTCTTCACCAAGCCGAGGCCGGTGACCCCTTTTCCAGCGACGGGCTTGGCCTGACCTTTGGGCAACACGAGGGGGGGCCACACGACCAGGCAGGCTCCCGTGCAGGCAAAGTGGTGCGGCTTGTCAGCTGTGTCGATGTAGAGGGCGAAGCCAGCTTGGTCCACCAGGATCTTCCCGTACTTAGGCACTGTCACCAGCTTGACCACTACTTGGTCCTTGGTCGCCACGTGCTTGGTCGCCACGTGCTTGGTTGTGTGACGCTGGGCCGCCAGGGCTGTCCCTCCGCCGGCGAACAGGCTAAGGGCCATTGCGCCGGCACCCGCCAAAGTGACTGCACGCTTCGTCAGGGTCTTCATGTCAATGAGTACGGAGGAGGGGCGCCGGCGGATCTTATGATCGGCCCATGCAGGCAGTGGTCATCGAGAAGCCGGGCGAGGTGGTCGTGAGAGAGGTGCCCGACCCGGCCCCCGGCCCCGAGGAAGTGGTGGTAGCCGTCAAGGCGTGCGGCATCTGCGGGACCGATATCCACATATTCGACGGCGAGTTCGGCCCAGCGCGCTACCCGCTCATCCCGGGGCACGAGTTTGCTGGCGAAGTAGTCTCTGCGGGCGAGAGGGCGCCGGCGGACCTCATGGGCCGCTCGGTCACGGTGGACCCATCTGTGTTCTGTGGGCGGTGCCGGCCCTGCCGGGAGGGGCGGGGCAACCTGTGTGAAAACTGGAACGCCATTGGCGACACGATGGCTGGTGCTTGCGCCGAGCTGGTCGCGGTGCCCTACTGGAACGCAAGGCCGCTTCCGACCGGCTTCGACATGTCACTGGCCGCGCTCGTCGAGCCCCTTTCCTGTGCCGTGCACGGTTACGACGTCCTCGCGCCCAAACTGGGAGACCGCTTCTTGATCTACGGCGCCGGCACGATGGGGCTCTTGCTCTTAGCTCTGGCGCCCCACGCCGGCGCCCTATCGGTGAGCGTGGTCGACCCCAACCCGAGCCGCCGCGAGCTGGCCTTGGCCATGGGAGCGACCGAAGCTGTGAGCACAAGCGCAGAACTCGGGAGCGAAGGCGGCTACGAGGTGGTGATCGACGCCACCGGGGTGGTGGGAGCGGTCGAAGACGCCCTCCGCCACGTGGGCCGGGGCGGCAAGTTCTTGCAGTTCGGCGTCACTGCCCAAGACGCCGTGGCCCGGTTCTCGCCCTTCCGGCTCTACAACGACGAGCAGAGGTTCCAGGGCTCGATGGCGGTGCTGGCGAGCTTTGACCGCGCCGCCGACATCGCGGTCAACCTCGACCTCGGCCTCGGGCGCCTCGTGACCGACCGCTTCTCGCTCTCCTCGTACCCCGAGGCCCTCGAGCACGTCAGGCGGGGTAAAGGCCTGAAATCTCAGGTCGTGCCGGCGGCCGGGGGAGCGGCGCCGGCTGGCCGTTCGCTATGAGGCAGGTAGCCATGCGGCGGCGCGGTCGAGGACGTGGCCGGGCGCCGGTGGCCCAGGGAGGTGGCCGGGCGCCGGCGACCTAGGGGCGTGGCTGGCGCCGGCAGCCCAGGGGCGTGCCGACCGAGTAGAGGCGAGTTGCGCCTAGGAGGTGGCCGGGCGCCGGCGACCTAGGGGAGTGGCTGGCGAGCTCAAGGGGCAGATTGCAGCTTGAAGCGATGGGCAGGCGGCCCGCTCACCCCTGGGCGCGCGACGAACAGGTCCCCCGCGTGGGGCTCGTCGAGGCCCTCGCCGGCGCTGGTTATGTAGAGCTCGTCGAGGTTCGTGCCGCCGAAGGCACAGCTGGTCACGTGGGAGGTGGGCAGCGTCACGACGTCGAGATGGCGGCCGGTGCGGGGGTCCACCCGCTCGACCCGGGAGCCCTCCCAAAGGGCCACCCATAGACAGCCCTCGTCGTCCATGGCCATCCCGTCGGGCTTGCCGTCGGAGAAGCTAACTGCGACCCGCCGGTTTGCCACCCTCCCGGTCTCGGGGTCGAAGTCGAAGGCGTCCACGGCCCCCCGGGGAGTGTCTATGTAGTAGAAGGTCCCTGCTGCCCAGGCGAGGCCGTTGGAAATGGTGACCCCCTCCAGCACCACGGTCACGGTGCCGTCGCCGGCGAGCATGTAGAGCGAGCCGAGCGGTTCACGCTCGGCCCAGTCCATGGTCCCTGCAAAGAAGCGGCCGCAGGGGCCCACCTTGCCGTCGTTGAAGCGCACTCGCTTGCCGTCCACCTCCACCTTTCCAAAGGGCCGCAGCCTGCTCCCGTCCCGCTCGGCCAGGAAGAAGGCGTCGTGGGCGGCCAGCACCAGGCCTCCTTGCTCATGGAGGACGACGGCGCCGACTGGCCTGCCGACCTCGAAGCTGCGGTGGGAGCGGTCCGCCGGCCGGAAGGCGTGCACCCTTTCTCCCAAGATGTCCACGAAGAACAGCTCCTGCTCCTGTTCGTCCCAGACCGGGCCCTCGCCGAGGGCGCAGCCCACCTCCAGCGCGACTTCTGCTCGTACGGTCACGGGCTAACGTTAGCTGCGTGGATGCCAATGGGCTTCGGCGCGCCTTTTTGGACTTCTTCGTAGAACGCGCCCACACCGAGGTACCCTCCGCCGGGCTCGTGCCGCACCACCCGAGGGCCCCGCTTTTCACCAACGCCGGCATGAACCAGTTCATCTCCTATTACCTGGGGGAGGAGGTCCCGCCGTTCAAGCGGGCGACCAGCGCGCAAAAGTGCGTCCGGGTCCGCGGCAGGCACGACGACATCGACCAGGTAGGCCGCACTCCCAAGCACGTCACCTTTTTCGAGATGCTCGGCAATTTCAGCTTCGGCGACTACTGGAAGCCCGAGGCCATTGCCTGGGCTTGGGAGCTGCTGACCGACGTCCTCGGCCTAGACGCCGAGCGGCTCTGGGTGACTGTCTACACCGACGACGAAGAGGCCGCGGCCATCTGGGCCGAACAGGTCGGCGTGCCCCCTGAGCGCATCCAGCGGTCCGAGGAGGACAACTTCTGGGAAATGGGCGACACTGGCCCGTGCGGGCCGTGCTCAGAGGTGCATTACGACCGCGGTCCAGAGTTCGGGGAGGGGGGCGGGCCGGTCGGGGGAGCCGACGCCCGCTACGTCGAGCTTTGGAACCTCGTTTTCCAAACGTATGACCGCCAAGCTTCCGGGGAACTGCTGGCGCTGCCGAAACGGGGGATCGACACCGGCGCCGGCTTCGAGCGCATACTGACCGTGCTCGAGGGCGCGCCTTCGGTTTGGGAGACCGAAGTGCTGGCGCCGCTGGTGGCCAAGGCTGCTTCTTTGACCGGCCGGCGCTACGGCGACGACCCCGAGGCCGACGTGGGCCTCCGGGTGGTGGCCGACCACGCTCGGACCATGTCGTTTTTGATCTCCGACGGGGTTTTCCCCTCCAACGAGGACCGCGGCTACGTGCTGCGGCGTATCATCCGGCGCGCCGCGCTAAGAGCCAACCTCCTCGGGGCCACCCGGCCGGTCTGCGCGGCCATGGTCGAAGCCGTCGTCGCGGTCATGGGCGACGCGTACCCAGACCTAGTCCGCAACGCAGCCTTCGTGGCCAACGTTGCGGGCCGGGAGGAGTCAAGTTTCTTGGAAAACGTTCGCACCGGCATGACCCTTTTTGAAGCCGAACTGACAAAGGGGCAAATTAGCGGGGAGGCCGCCTTCCGCCTCCACGACACCTATGGGTTCCCGATCGAGCTCACCCGGGAGCTCGCCAGCGGCAAGGTTGACGAGGCCGGTTTCGCCGCCCACATGGGACGCCAGCGGGAGCGCTCTCGCCAGGCGGCCAAGGCGGAGCACGACGACCTCGGGCGTTACCGGGAGATCTTGGAGCAGTTCGGGCCGACGGAGTTCATCGGTTACGAGGCCTTGGAGGGGGAGGCTCATGTCGTCGCCGTGCTCGGCAACGAGATCTTCTTGGACCGTACGCCGTTTTACGCGGAGGCCGGCGGGCAGGTGGGCGACACCGGTACGATCACGACGCCGACAGGCAGGGCCCGGGTCATCGACACGAAGCCGGCGCTGGCCGGCCTCCACTGCCATGTAGCTGAGATCGAGGGCGCTATCTCGGCCGGCCAGGAGGCGCACGCCGCCGTCGACGCAGAGCGACGGGAGGCGATAAGGCGGAACCACACCGGGACCCACCTGCTCCACTGGGCGCTTAGGGAAGTTCTCGGCGAGCACGTGAAGCAGCAGGGCTCGCTCGTAGCGCCCGACCGGCTGCGTTTCGACTTCACCCACTACGCTCAGGTTTCCCGAACCGAGCTCGAGCGTGTGGAAGACCTCGTGAACTCCCAGGTACTGGCGGACATGGCAGTGCAGACCGAGCTTTTGCCCCGTGCCGAGGCAGAGGCGAAGGGCGCGATCGCGTTTTTCGGTGAAAAGTACGGCGAGGTCGTGCGGGTGGTGCACGCCGGCCCGCACTCGGTCGAACTTTGCGGGGGCACCCACGTGGAGCGCCTAGGCATGATCGGGCCGCTCGAGATCGTCTCGGAAAGTTCTATCGGAGCGAACATCCGCCGGGTGGAGGCCATCACTGGCTTCGCCACTCTCCAGCGCTTGCGCGAGAACGAGCACCGGCTCTCTCGCGCTGCCGGCCTCCTCAACGTCTCGGCCGAGGAGCTCGCCGAAGCGATAGAGCGCCGGCTAGGCGAGCTTCGTGAGGCACAGGAGCTGGCCCGTTCTCTCCGCCAGGCGCAGCTGGCGGCAGAAGCAGCCAACTTTGGTGGAGAAGTCGTGGTCGCGCGGAGAGACGGCTTGTCGCCCGAGGAGCTGCGCGACCTTGCCCTGGCGGTCCGGGCGAGGGGGGCCCGGGCAGTCGTTTTGGGCAGCGCCGGCGAGGGCAAGGTTGCCCTGGTGGCTGCGGTGGAGAAGGGCTACCCAGTTCCTGCCCCTCAGCTGGTCGCCGGCGCAGCCCGCACGGTGGGCGGCGGCGGAGGCGGCCGCAACCCCGAGCTGGCGATGGCCGGCGGCCGGGACCCGTCGCGCCTCGACGAGGCCTTGACCGAAGTCCGGGCAAAGCTGACGGCGCCGGCGGGGTTGGGGCCCCGCATCGGCGAGGAGCCGGGACGTAAGGGGCCCGGCGGGGAGAAAACGACGGCGCCGGCGGGGTTGGGGCCCCGCATCGGCGAGGAGCCGGGACGTAAGGGGCCCGGCGGGGAGAAAACGACGGCGCCGGCGGGCAGCGCGGGCCCCGGCGGGGAGAAAGGGAAGACGCCGGAGCAAACTGAGGCAATGGGGAAGCCTGAGACAACGGAGAAAACCGAGAAGGCGGAGCAATGAAAATGAGGGCGCTCGGAGTGGACCTCGGTAGCCGGCGGATCGGCTTAGCGGTCTCTGACGAGGACCGCCGGGTAGCCTCTGCCCTTGCAGTGATCGAGCGCGGCGCCTCTCACGCCGTGGACCACGGCCAGATCGCGATTGCGGTGGCCGAATGGAGCGCCGGCGTGGTCGTCGTGGGGCTCCCTCTTTCCCTATCGGGGCAGAGCGGCCCGGCGGCGCGGGCGGTCGAAGAGGAAGTTCACGAGCTGCGCTCGGTGCTCCCGGTGCCCGTCGAGCTAACCGATGAGCGCTTCACGACCCTGATCGCCAGGCGCGCCTTGGCTTGTGGAGGCCGCCGGCCGGCCATCAAGAGGGCCGTGGTGGACAAGATGGCGGCAGCCGCCATCCTCCAGACCTGGCTCGACCGCCAGCGCTCCCTCGCGTGAGGCTGCGCTGGGCCGCCCTCGGCGCGGTCGCTTGCCTGTGCGCCGGCGTGGCCGCGTACGTCTACTTCTCGGCCGACCCGCTCGGCCGGGAAGGCCGTCCCGTCACGGTCGCGATACCGGAGGGAACGTCTACGCCCGCGATCGCACGCCTGCTCGCCAAAGCCCACGTGGTCCACAGCCCGACCCTTTTCGAGATCTACGTGAAGCTCGCGGGGACCAAGCCGCTGCTCGCTGGCACCTATCAGCTCCCCACCAACGAGAGCTACGCCCAAGCCGTCTCAGCCCTCGAAAGAGGGCCGGTCACAAGAAAGCTCGTGGTACCAGACGGCTACACGGTGGCCAAGATCGCGGCTGCTATCGCCCGCTTGGACGTCGGGATCAGCGCCGAGGCGTTCGTCCGGGCGACCGAGGAGGTGCGCTCGCCTTACGAGCCGCCGGGCACCCACAGCCTCGAGGGCCTCCTGTACCCGGCCACGTACCCGGTCGCTGTCGGGGAGAGCGCGCGGGCGCTGGTCCGTTACATGGTCTCCACCTTTGACGCCCACGCTGCCGAGCTCGGGTTGGCGGCGGCAGCCAGGCGGCTCGGCTACAGCCCCTACCAGGTCGTGACCGTTGCCTCGATAGTGGAAAAGGAGGCCGCGCTGGACGTCGACCGGGGCCCGATCGCCAGCACTATCTACAACCGGCTCGCCCGGGGCCTTCCCGTGGGAGCGGAGTCCACCCTCGTGTACGCGCTCGGCGGCCAGGTCCCCAAAGACCTCCTCCAGCCGACCCCCTACAACACCTTTGTCAACCGAGGTCTCCCACCGACGCCGATAGGGAGCCCTGGCGCCGCCTCACTGGAGGCCGCCATGCACCCGCCCAGGACCGACTACCTCTTTTGGGTAGAGGTGCGCCCCGACGGCAAGATGGGCTTCGCATCGACCGAGGCCGGCTTTGCCCGCCTCCAACGCGAGTGCCGGGCGGTGAAGCTGTGCTGAGCTCACCTGCCCACCAACGAGCCGGCATTTCCGCCAAGACGGCAGTGGCCGGCGTTGTAGGCGACCCGGTGGAGCATTCGGTCTCCCCGGTCGTGCACAACGCTGCCTTTGGCGCCCTCGGGCTCGACTGGGTCTATGTGGCCTTCCCTGTACCGGCTGGGCGCGGGCAGGCCGCAGTGGCGGCAGTCGCCGACCTCGGGATCCGTGGCCTTTCGGTCACCATGCCCCACAAGGCGGCGGCGGCCCTCGCCTGCCACCGTCTCACCCCAGTTGCGGAGCTGCTGGGGGCCGCGAACACGGTCACCAACCTGGCCGGCGTCTTGGTGGGCGACAGCACCGACGGGCCTGGTTTCATCGACTCGCTGGCAGAGCACGGCTGGTCAGCCGAGGGCAAGCGCTGTTTGGTGCTGGGGGCCGGGGGGGCGGCCCGCGCCGTCGTGCTGGCCCTCGCCCAGGCCGGTGCCAAGAGCGTCGCGGTGGTGGCCCGCCGGCCCGAGCAGGCCCTCGCCGCTGCTGCCCTCGCCGGTGCCGCCGGCTCGACCGGCCAGGTGGCAGACGCCGGCGAAGCAGACTTGGTCGTGAACGCCACCCCGGTGGGTATGGCCGGCGACGACCTCCCCTTTGGCCTCGACCCCGGGCTGCTCGGCCCGGGCCAGTTCGTGGCCGACCTCATCTACGCCCCGGCAGTCACACCGCTGCTCGCCGCCGCCCGCGAGCGGGGAGCCGCTACGACCAACGGGCTCGGCATGTTGGTCCACCAGGCTGCCCGCCAGTTCAGGGCCTGGACGGGTCAGGAAGCGCCGGTCGAGACGATGTCGGCAGCGGCCGTTGCTTATTTTTCTCAACTCCACTGAGGTACCTGCCGAAGCATAAGGCGTGTCGCTAGAAGGAACGCTTGAGACGATCGCAATACCCGACGTCCTCGCCCTCTTGTCGGTCACTTCCAAGACCGGTGAGCTCGCCGTCGACTCTTCGGGTGCCAGAGGACGGCTGTGGATGGACCAAGGGCGCGTCGCCGGCTACGACGTCGGCCGCTCGAAGTCCTTGGCAGACGCCCTGTTCGCGCTGCTCCGCCTGGAGGAGGGCAGCTTCAGCTTCGCGGAGGCGAGCTCAGAGCCGGCCAATGCCGTTGCGCCCGCCGAGGTGGCTCCGTTGCTCGAGGAAGTGGAGGCACGCCTCGCCCTTTGGCCGGCGATCAAGGCCACCGTGCCCTCTCTCGAGGCCCCGCTCTCGCTCGCCGAGTCCGTTGCGCAAGTTGTCACGCTCACTCCTGAGCAGTGGCGCCTGGTAGCGGCCATAGGAGGCGGGAAAGAAGTGGGCGCCGTGCTCGACGAGCTTGGCCTCGGTGAGTTCGAGGGTTGCAAGGCGATAGCGGAGCTTGTGGAGCTCGGCCTCGTCCGTGCTCCAGCGCCGGCGGCCCCCCTAGCCGAGGAGCCCGAGCCCGTCGAGGTCGAGGTGCCTGACAGCTTGGCTGACTTCGCCCCCGAGCCGATCGCTGCCTGGGACGTGCCGCTCGAGCCCGCCAGCGCGAGCGAGGAAGCCGTGGCTGAGCCAGAGCCAGAGCCTGAGCCTGAGCCAGAGCCCGTGAACCGGGGGCTGTTGCTCAAGTTCCTCGGTTCGGCCCGCAACTAGCCCATTTTTGGCTTAGCTGGCGGCGGCTGGGTGCCGACCTGAGATGACGATGGACGAGCGAGACGATGCGCTGTCAGAAGACGAGCAGCTCGGCGTAGTCCTAGTCAAAACCGGCATCATCACGGTCGACCAGCTCGGCGAAGCGCTGCGGCGTTCCAAGGAGAGGGGCCAAAACTTAGCGCGGGTCCTGATCGAGGACCGCCTGCTAACCGAGGACCAGTTCGTTGCCACGCTCGCCAACCAGCTCGGCCTCGAGTTCGTAGACCTCGCCACCTACCCGGTGGACCCTGCGGCGGTCCGCCTTGTAGGAGAGAACCTCGCTCGCCGCCACCTCGCCATGCCGATCGGCTGGTGGGAGGGACGCCTGCTCGTGGCGATGGCGGACCCCTCCAATGTGTTCGCCGTCGACGACATCCGCGCGCTGACCGGCGCCGAGGTGCGCCAAGTGGTTGTCACGGCTGATGCCGTCCAGGCCGCCATCAACAAGTACTACCGCAAGGACACCGAGGCCGAGCACGTCAGCGCCGAGGCGGCCGCCACGGTCGCTCCCGACGACGATGACCGGCTCAACCGTATAAAAGAGGTCCGCGAAGACGCCCCCATCGTGCGGCTCGTGAACCTGCTCATCACCCAAGCTATTGCTGACCGCGCCTCGGACATCCACGTCGAGCCGACGGGAAAGGACGTCCGCATCCGCTACCGCATCGACGGCGTGCTCCACGACGTGATGCGCAGCCCCCGCAACATCCAAAACGGCATCGTGAGCCGCCTGAAAGTGATGGCGGACATAAACATCGCCGAGCGGCGCGTCCCTCAAGACGGCCGCATCACGACCGTGATCGAGGGCCGGCCAGTGGACCTCCGGGTGGCGACCCTGCCCACCGTCCATGGCGAAAAGGTCGTGATGCGTATCCTCGACAACTCTTCGGCGAACTTGCGCCTTTCCGAGCTCGGCTTCCTGCCAGTCAACATGGCGCGCTACGAGGTCTCCTACGCCAAGCCCTACGGCACGATCCTCGTCACCGGGCCCACCGGTTCGGGGAAGACCACCACGCTCTACGCCACGCTCAACATGCTGAACGAGCCCACAAAAAACGTGATCACGGTGGAAGACCCGGTCGAGTACCAGCTCGAGGGCATCAACCAGGTCCAGGTCAACAACAAAGCGGGCCTCACTTTCGCCTCCGCCCTGCGCACGATATTGCGGGCCGACCCCGACATCATCCTCGTCGGCGAGATCCGCGACCGCGAGACCGCTGGCATCGCCGTCGAGGCCGCCTTGACTGGCCACCTCGTGCTTTCTACCATCCACACCAACGACGCTGCCACCACGCCCAACCGCTTGATCGAAATGGGCGTAGAACCTTTTTTGGTGGGCAGCGCCCTCGACTGCATCGTCGCCCAGCGCCTCGCCCGCAAGCTCTGTGAGCGCTGCAAGGAACCCTACGAGGCCGACCAAGGCCAACTTGCTTCCCTCGGGTGGGAGCCCTGGGCCGGCGAACCCCCCGAGAAGCTCTACCGCCCTGTGGGCTGCCAGGTCTGCAGCAAGACGGGCTACATGGGCCGCTTCGCCGTCCACGAAGTGCTGACCATAAACGAGGAAATCGAGCGCATGGTCGTCGAGCACGCCCACGCCGAGGACATCCGCAAGGCTGCGATCGCCGACGGCATGGTGACCCTGCGCCAAGCCGGCCTCATGGGCGCTGCTTTGGGCGTCACTTCGGTCGAAGAAGTCCTCCGCGTCATCGCCTGAGCCGGCGGCTCGACTCCCTTACCCTGACCTCCGCTTTGAACAGGTGGACGTCATTGGCACTACCAGCACGCGGAGAACCTTTTGGCGACAGGACGAGCTCGACACCTTTGCGGCCGATCATTTCGAACGGCTGGCGCACGCTCGTAAGCGGCGGCCACGCGATGCTCGCCAGCTCCGTGTCGTCGAAGCCGGTGAGCAAGACGTCCTCGGGGACTAGCACTTTTTTCGAGCGAAGTACGTCTAGTACGCCGAGGGCGACCAAGTCGTTGGCACAGACGATCGCATCAGGCAGGTCTCGCTCTGCGACTATTTGCCGGGCGGCTTCTCGGCCCCATTCCAGGGAAAACTTGCCTTGGTACACACGCCCTGCCGAGGGGGCGTGCACGCGCCGCACCCGCCGGCGGTAGGCGCGCAGGCGCTCCGCCGCGGTGGAGGCCCTCGACGTCGAACTTACATAGGCGAACCGCCTGCAGCCTTCTGCGATCAAATGTTCTATTACCTCGGTCATGGCCGCTTCTTGGTCGACGCCCACATATGAGGTACCCGGCAGGGCCCAGCGGTCTATCTGGGTGACCGCCACCGTGCTCGCCGCCAGACGGACGGCGGCCCGGCTGCTCAAGCGGTCGCAGGGGCTTATCAGGATCCCGTCGATGCGATGGTCGAGCAGGCTGCGCACCAGTTCGGCCTCCTCGCGCACGTCGTCGCCAGAGTCGCAAAGAAGAAGGTGTACCCCGTGGCGGCGGAGCTCCTTTTCGACTGCCTGGATCACGACCGGGAAGAAAGGGTTGGCGACGTTGGGCACCACCATGCCAACGGTGCCCGTCGAGCGCGTCCGCAGGGCCTGAGCGACCCTGTTGGCACGGTAGTTGAGCCGGTCCGCAGCCTCCAGTGCCCGCGCCCGCAGCTCGGGCCGCACGGGGCGTGTGCCGTGCAGGGCGCGCGACACTGTCGCCGGCGACACTCCGGCCGCCTTGGCGACCTGGCGGATCGTCGGCGGAGCGCTTATCCGGAACACCTCCTCCAATTACGCGGCTTCGGCACTTGCCCCTTAGGTCATGGCTGCCTTGCGCGGCTGTTGGCCGCTGTGTATCATAACTCTTGGATAACGATTTCCAAGGGGAGTATGGGACCGGGTGAGGTTGGTGTAGGGGCTCGCCCGGTCGAGGTGCCAACAAGGAGGAACCAAATGAGAAGAGTTACGACCAGCGTCTTGGCAGGGCTCTTGTGCGCCGGCATGCTCGGCGCGGCCGGCGCGCCTGCTGGGGCGTCAGGGAAGGTCTACAAGGTAGATTTCCTGTTTACCGGCTATGCCTACCCCTACTTCGCGCCAATGGCCCAGGGAGTGAGCCAGGCAGCCAAACTTTACCCCGAGCTCGCCGTCAAGATCATCAACGCCAACAATTCCGGGCCTACCGAGTCGAGCCAGCTGGCCACAGCTGTGGCCGCCGGCGTACAGGGCATAATCCTCAATCCCGTTGAGGAATCTGTTACTGCTGCGGCGCAAAAGGCGGCTGCGGCTGGCATCCCCGTTGTCACGATCGACCGAGACGTGACGGCGCCGTCGGCTCGGGTCGCTTTCATCGGGGACAACGACTTCGTCCTCGGCGAGGAGATGACCAAGCAGGCGCTCCAGTACCTCGCCGCCCACAAAGTGCCGAAGCCCTGGCACGTGGTCCTGCTCGAGGGGACGCTCGGGTCCAGCACCGCCATCGGCCGCCAAGACGGCGCCCTGTCCGTCCTCGCGCCTTACGAAAAAAGCGGGGCGGTCAAAGTGGTGCTCAACACATCGGCCAACTTCGCCACCAACACGGCCCAGAGCGTGATGTCGGCCGAACTGGCCAAGACGACCAACATCCAGCTGGTCATCTGCGGTAACGACGCCATGGCGCTAGGGGTGGAGACGGCACTAAAGGACCACGGGATCAAGCCGGGCAAGGTCTTGGTGACGGGGGCAGACGCCCAGCCTGAGAGCTTGACCGCGATCAAACAAGGCTGGCAGTTCGATACGGTGACCCATTCGCCCTACCTGGAGGCCTTCTGGGCAGTGGAGGCGATGGCCAACTACCTGCTGTACAAGGTCAAGCCGCCGGCGAAGTTCAAGGACCACGACATCTTGGTCCCAATGACGGTGGTGACCAAGTCGAACGTGGGGAGCGTGGGAGCCTGGGGCACGCCGAAAGTGGTGCCACCGCTCCCGTACGGCAAGTCTCAGCCCTTCAAGGGCTGAGGGGCCTGCCAATCATGCCGAAGCGGCCAGGAGGAGGCTCGGGTTGCTAAGCGCTGCCGGCTCTCCTCTTGGCCCGCCGGGCAACGACGAGGCACTAGACTGCGCGAAAAGCTAGGGCGCGTGGGTGAACCGTAGGTTATGTCAGAGCAAGCGCAAACGACCCAGATCCAGGTGCCCGCGAGCGGAGGTACCCCGACGGGGAAGGGACTGCCCTCCGAGGCGCTAAGCGGAGGAGCTCCTGGCGCAACTGGCCAACGTGATGTGCCGTTGCTGTCCGTGCGGGGCGTCTCGAAGTACTTTGGGCCGGTAACGGCGGTCGACAATGTGGATTTGGACATCTACCCCCAAGAGGTCCTCGGCCTGATCGGCGACAACGGTGCCGGCAAGTCCACCTTCTTGTCGCTCCTTACTGGTTATAACCGGGCGGACCAAGGCTCCTTTTTGTACAAGGGGACGCCGGTTACGATAACATCGCCCCGCGAGTCCCGCAACAAGTTGCGCATCGAGATGATCTACCAGCAGCTGCAGCTGGCCAGGGACTTGACCGTGTGGGAGAACCTCTTTCTCGGCGAGGAGCTGCGCTTGTGGGGCTTTGTAATGGACCGCAGGACGATGCGCAAGCAAGCTGCTTCGGTGTTGGAAAGGTTGCACAGCAAGGTCCGCCCGAACGACCTGCTCGGGAGCCTCTCGGGCGGCGAGCAGCAGGTGGTAGCCATCGGGCGTGCTGTTTTGTTCGAGCGCGACATCATACTTATGGACGAACCGACAGCGGCTATCTCAGCGGCGAAGGTGGAGGACCTCCTGGCGCTGGTCCGGGAGCTAAAAGCGCTGGGCAAGAGCGTTATACTAGTCAGCCACCGTTTGGAGGACATCTTGGCTGTGGCTGACCGCGTCGCGGTGTTAGTGCTCGGCAAGCTGCACTGCGTGGTACCGAACAAAGGGCTTTCCGTTGCCAGCCTGGTGCACTTGATGTTCGGCGGCAGCACGGAGGCAGTGGCCGACGAGCAGCTGCTCGCCGCCGCGCGCTGGCAGGCTCGTCACGGGGCGGAGGGAGGCTAGATGGCTACTGCGGTGGCGCTGCCGCTGCAAGGGCGAGAGTGGCGGCGTTTTGGCCGCTTACTGGTAGGTAACCCCGGCAGTGTCCGGCGGCCCTTGGCTTTCCTTGTGGTCGCGGTCATCGCTTCCACCATTGCGTCTTCTTCGTTCTTGACGCTCGGCAACCTGAAGTCGCTCCTAACTAGCTCCAGCTTCCTCATCGTGCTCGCCTGCGGCGAAGCGTTCGTCGTGCTCATGGGAATGATCGATCTCGGCGTCGAGAGCATGTTGTCTTGTGCAGGTATGCTAGCTGCCTGGTTGCTCGTGTTCGAAGGCTTGCCAGGTTGGCTCTCTTTCCTGTGCGCCATGGTCTTTGGAGCTGTGGTGGGGTCCCTCGTGGGCATGATCGTCACGAGGGTGCGGGTGCCGTCCTTTGTAGTCACGCTCGGCACGTACTGGGGCCTACTTGGTATCGCACTGCTGTTCAATGGGGGCAACTACATCGCACCGAGCGAGGGCTCGCACGTCGTTTTCACTTTTGGCGGTATCGCCGGCACGAGTTTTGGCGTTTCCAACCTCGTCTTCATGATGCTCGGGGTTGTCGTGGCTGCACAGCTGGTGCTCAGTTACACGCCGGTCGGCCTCTGGGTGCGGGCAGTCGGTTCCAACGAGCAAGCGGGCAAAGCTGTTGGCATCCCGACTCGCAACTTGAAGGTTACGGCGTTTGTCGTGTCGGGGTCTTTGGCCGCGCTGGCCGGGGTCATGATCGCAGCCTGGCAGGTGTCCATCTACCCGACGTCGGGCTCGGGCATGTCCCTTCAGGCGATCGCCGGGGTGATCTTGGGCGGTGTGCCTTTCATGGGCGGCCGGGGGACCGTCGTGGGCGCTGCCATCGGGGCTCTCGTGATCGGGATCATCAACGACGTCATCGTTCTTGTGGGTTTGTCGTCGAACTACGAGTACATCTTCGTCGCCGCGGTGCTGGTCCTGGCCGGTCTGCAAGCTCGCGGCGGCGAGTTCGTGAAGTAGCAAGGCCCGTGGAGGAACTTCGCCCGCCCCGTAGCTCGGAGAGTAGCCCTGGCGGAGAGGGAAAGCCAGTCGTCGTGCTGGCCCCGGAGCCTCAGCGCGGTTCACGCATCTTCGCAGCGGAGGTGCGCGCCGAGCTAGAGGCGCGTTTCGAGGTCGTGGATCTGGAGGGTAAACCCGAGGAGCTGGACGGGGCGTTGGGGCGCGCCTTCGCAATCGTGGGCCAGCCGGACCTCCCGCGCCACCGGCTGGAGCGAGCGCCCCATCTTCGGGCCTTGCTCAATGTCGAAGGCAACTTCTACCAGAACGTCGATTACCGCTCCTGCTTCGACCGTGGCATCTATGTCCTAGGTTGCGGGCCGGCGTACGCCAACGCGGTGGCCGAGTACTCTCTTGGCTTGGCCTTGGACCTGGCCCGAGGGATCTCGCGCGAGGACCGGGCCTTTCGCGCCAACCGGGAGCGCTACCTGCTCGAAGGCAATGCGGACGCCGTACTTTTGCGCAAGGCGGCTGTCGGCCTGATCGGTTTTGGCAACCTGGGCCGGGCGCTCTTAGGGCTGCTCGCCCCCTTCCGGCCGTCGGTGCGAGTCTATGACCCGTGGCTCCCCGACAGCCTCATCGAGGAGGCGGGAGCTGTGCCGTGCGGACTGGCGGAGCTTCTTGCCAGCTCCCGCTTCGTGTTCGTGCTCGCTACGGTGACCGAGGAAAGCGAGCATCTCCTCGGGGGCGCAGAGCTCGACTTGCTCCCCGACCAAGCCCGTTTGGTGTTGGTGAGCCGAGCGCCGGTCGTCGACTTCGACGCGTTGATGGAGCGGGTGGCGGCGGGGCGTTTGCTCGCCGCTATCGACGTTTGGCCCGAGGAGCCGCTCCCCGCGAGCCACCGGGCAAGGGCGCTGGAGGGCCTCGTGCTATCTGCCCACCGTGCGGGGGGCATCCCAGAGGCGTTCTACGAGATCGGGCGCATGGTGCTCGACGACCTCACCCAGATCGCGAGGGGGCTCCCGCCGGTGCGAATGCAAGTGGCCTCGCGCGAGCTGGTCGGGCGCTACCGCAACCGGCCAGCCGGTTAGCCGTGCTCATAAGCTTCGCCGCCTTGCTTTTCGACTGCGACGGCGTACTGGTGGACTCAGCTGCCAGCGTCGCTTCTGCGTGGAGGCGCTGGGCGGCTCAACTCGGCTTGGACACGGCGATGGTAGAGGGCCTGGTGCAGGGTCGGCGCTCTATGGACACGGTCGCCATGCTGGTGCCCGAGGAGCGCCGAGCTGAGGAGCTGGACCGGATCGACCGCTACGAGGTGGAGGACGCCCGGAACGTAAGCCCTGTAGCGGGCGCCCGAGAGCTCGTCGAGCCCCTCCCTGCCGACAAGTGGGCGGTAGTGACCTCGGGCCGGCGGGAGCTGGCGGTGGCCCGCTTGCGTGCCGCCGGGTTGCCCCTCCCCTCCGTGCTTGTAAGCGCTGAGGACGTGAGCAGGGGCAAGCCTGACCCTGAGGGTTACCTGCTGGCGGCTGAGCGCCTCGGGGTGCCAGCTTCCAAGACCGTGGTGTTGGAGGACGCGCCGGTCGGCGTCCAAGCGGCGCGTGCCGCCGGCGCCGGCGCAGTCGTAGGGGTTGGGGAGCTCGCCGCCTCGGCCGGCGCTGACGTAGCGGTGGCCGACCTGACCCTCCTCCGGTGGGGGACCGGTGGGCTCGAAGTGCTGCGACGGCCCGCTCTGCCAGCCTGAGGGAGCCCCAAGGGACGGCCGACGCAAGCGCTCTGGCGGCCCTGTCGCGAGCTCGGCGGCCTTGGGACTGGTGGCGTGGGCAAGCGAGTACGGTTGGGGAAGGGTTGTGAGGCCGTTGCGGGCACGGTGATGTTGGGAAGCGACTCTTGGGGCCATGGCCGTCGAACACCATCTGGACGCCTGGTTGGCCGAGCTCGAGCTCAACCGTCACGTCGTGGAGGCGCTTCGCGACGCCCTATTGGAAAACGACGAGCTGGTCGGCGACGAGATAACTCGCGTGATCGACGAAGCCGTTCGCCGCTCCGCTTAGCCCCCGCTGTCGCGCTGGTCTCCAGCTCGGGCCTAAGCGGTGACGTTGTGGCCGACCCGAGGCGCGGTGGCGCCGCTCGTATCGATGGGGTAGAGGAACGCGGGGGTCGCGGCAGTGCAGGTCTGAGGGCCGTAGCCAACCCCGCTTATGGAGTTGTTCTTGATCCCGTCGTGGTTGCCCACGTCGGAAACCCCCGCCTGGTAGCCGCAAATCGATGCCCCGCCGGCGCCGGCCCCGTACCCGGTCGTATTGGTGACCTCGTCGTCGGTGATGGTGTTGTGCACTACGTTGTCCTGGGTCTTGGTCGTGGGGGAGGTGGTGCAGCTGGGGTCGTAGTTGGCGAGGGCGACGCCGATGTCGTTATTGGTGAGGGTGTTGTTAGCCACGCTTACGCCGGTCGAAAGTTGGGCTTCGGGGCCGAAGGGCTCTTGGCACCCTCCGAAGACGAGCACGCCGGTCGAAGAAGTGTCACCTGGGCCGGTGTACTGGTTGGAGCTCACCTTGTTGTGCGAGATGCTCCCGGTAGCGCCGAAACCTATTTGGACCCCATTTTGGGCGATGAAGTTTACAGGGCCTAAGCCGGTCACCGTGTTGTCGGAGATGTCCGCGGAGCTCCCCGGGCCATTTACCGTGATGCCGCCCTTTTGGTACTGAGAGATCACGTTGCCCGAGATCGTGCCGGTGGCGGGGGAGCTGGGCAGGGACGGGTTGACAAGCGCCGGGTTGACGAAGTAAACCCCCAGACCGTACTGCAACCCGTCAAAGGGCTCGTCGCCGATATCGGAGATGGTCGAGCCCTCTACGCTTACGTCCCCGCCGTCGTTGTACACTCCGTAGCGGACAAAGCCGCTCACGGTCGCGCCCTCGACCGCCCCCGAGGTGCCGGGGCCGAAGTATACACGCCGATGTCGCAGCCCGTAGGCGTGACTGTGCCGCTTACGGTAGAAGTGGGGTCGACCAAGGCCGCAGTCAGCTGGCCATGGCTCGTGGTGACCGAGGTGCAAGTAGAAGTCGCTCCCGCCGGGGAAGCCACGCTGGCGGCGACCACGGCGGAAGCGGGGGCCAAAAGGCTGAGCACGCTAGCTCCTGCCATAAGCGAACGGTTCATGTGCTTGCCTCCCTGTTGTCACGCTCGCACTGGACGGAGCGTTCCTTTGATATGGTACTGATCATAGGACCTTGGCCGGGTGCCCCTACCCCGCAAAAGGCGCAAAATCGGAAGAGCCTGAAGCTCGGGCGCCCGAGGGGCGATGGGAGCGCAGCCGCGAGCGCCCGGGTGGGCCTTGGCTTAGGTAGCGCCGCCAGCTAGCCGGCGGCCCGCACACGCATAAACGACAAGGCGCCCCGGCTGCGAGGCGCCTTGTCGTCGGAGCTTCCCCTAGGAGGGCAGTTGGTGGCGGAAGCTATGCCACCTGGGAGCAGGCGTTGATGTTGGTGCCGTAGAGCGCATAGACGACGGTAGCGGTCACCAAAGGTGGCGAAGTGCAAAGCGCGTTGCAGGGCCGGGCGGTGAAGGTGGCAGTGTACTCGCCGGCGCCGGCGACATCGGTGCAATCGACGTTGACGGCGATGCCGTTGAGCTGTAGCGCGCTCGTCGTGCCGGGGAAGTTAGGGCACGAAGGGCTCGAGGTGGTCCAGTACTCGACCCGGGCAATGCTGACGCTGTAGCCGGCGTAGGAGCTCGGGACTACCCAGCCGGCCGCCGCGAGCTCTGCGTTGTAGGTAGAGGCAGAGGGGCAGGGCTGGAAGTGACGGGCTTGCTGGATGTCGTACTCGGCGGTTTCCAAGTAACTCTGGGCGAAGTTGTCCGGGTTGACCAGGCTGCGATGGGTGACCGAGCCCATAGTTGTCGCGATCAGCCCGTTGAACAGGGCCGCCACGACGATGCCTATGATCGTGACCGCCACGAGGATCTCGACCAGGGTGTCGCCTCGTTCGGCGTCACGGGGGCCGGCATGCCCACGAGGCGCTGCGCCGCCTGCGACGGCACGCGCGGGCCAGGCTGCGAAGGGGACGAAGCCGTTGAGCGCATGGTCGTTTACCCGGCCCAGTTGAAAGAGACGGACGAGGCGGGGCCGGTCCCGTGGGCGTCTGGCGCGTCAGCCCACACTGTGTAGTAGCCGGTGTCGCCAGGGGGGAAGTTAGAGAACGGCAAGTCCCAGGTACTTGTGCCGGTGGCCTGGTCCCAGGTCTACGTGGGCACCCACTTCCCGGTGGCGGCGTCCCACCAGGTGCCGTTGCCCGGCTGCTGGACGGCCACTTGGACGTACAAAACGGGTGCCGTTGTTGTCGGTGACGGTCTCCTGGACGGCGCCGGCCAGGAGCTAAAGCGGCCGGCCAGGGGCGCCGACAAGGTACGCGATGCTAAGCGCCTCGCGCCAGGTTGGCCAGTTCCTCGTGGACCGCAAGGTCCTCTCCAAGGACGCCCTCGAGCACGCCCTCGCCAAAGAGCTAGAGACCGGGGTGCCTCTCGCAAAGATCCTCGCCTCGGAGGGCGTAGTGAGCGAGCGCGACCTGGTGGCGGCCGTCGCCGGCCAGCTCGGCATGAAGTTTTGGGACCCGACGGTCCACCCCATTTCCCCGCTTGTAGAGGGGGCCATACCTCCTGAAGTGGCCCGCAAGCACATGGTGCTCGCCATCGAAATGCACGGCGACGAGCTCCTGGTGGCGACCGAGGACCCGACAGACGAGGAGGTGCTGAAGCTCGTCAGCCAGGTGAGCGGCTGCAAGGCGCAGGCCGCCCTCGCCACCCGGGCCGACATCGCCAGGGCCTTTGAAGCCATGTACGGGCCGGCCAAGTCCAAAGGAGCCGCCAGTTTTGCCGGGAGCGGGCCCGTCGGTGCCCCGGGTAAGGAGGCTACGGCAGCCGGCGCCCCGGCAGCTTCTGCTCATCAACCGGTACCGGCAATAGCCGAAGAAGAAGAACTCGCCCCCGAGCTCTCGGTCAACAGGATGCTCGCTCGCTTGGTGGAGCTGCGCGGCTCGGACCTCCATCTCTCGGTGGGGCTCCCGCCCGTGGTGCGCGTGGACGGGGACTTGCGCCCCTTGGAGGGCTTCGAGGTGCTAACGGGCTCCAAACTGCGAGATTTGGTCTACGCGATCTTGCCCCAACGGGCCCGGGAGCGCTTCGAGGACAACTTGGAGCTCGACACCTCCCACGTCGTGCCTGGCGTGGGCCGCTTCCGTGTGAACGTCTTCCAGCAAAAAGATGCCGTGGGCGCGGTCATGCGGGCCATACCGTTCAAGATCCTTTCGCTGGAGGAACTCGGCATCCCCCACCAGGTCCGCCAGTTCGCCGAGCTGCCGAGGGGCCTCGTGCTCGTGACCGGGCCCACCGGCTCGGGCAAGTCGACCACGCTGGCCGCCCTCATCGACATAATCAACTCCACCAAACCCCTCCACATCATGTCGGTCGAGGACCCCATCGAGTTCCTGCACACCCACAAAAAGGCGGTGGTGAACCAGCGCGAAGTAGGGGAGGACACCAAGAGCTTTGCCGAGGCCCTAAAGCACGTCTTGCGCCAGGACCCCGACGTCATATTGGTGGGAGAAATGAGGGACCTGGAGACCATATCGACCGCCCTCACGGCTGCCGAGACCGGCCACTTGGTGTTCGCCACCCTCCATACCCAAGACGCCCCTCAGTCGATCGACCGCATGATCGACGTTTTCCCGGCCCACCAGCAGCAGCAGGTCCGCACCCAGCTTTCGACCACCCTCCAAGGAGTGGTCACCCAGCAGCTCCTTCCCCGGGCGGACGGCCCCGGCCGGGTCGTGGCCTGCGAGATCCTGGTGGCAACGCCGGCGGTGCGCAACCTCATCCGGGAAGGCAAGACCCACCAGATCTATAGCACGATGCAGGCGGGGGCGAAGTTCGGGATGCAAAGCATGGACCAGCACCTCGCCGACCTCGTGAAGCGCAACCTCGTAGCGATGGAGCTGGCAGAAGAGCGTTGCGCCAACCCCGATGACTTGCGGCGCCTGGTCCATTCGGCTTGAGAACAGCCACTTCTAGGAGGACACGGTAGATGCCCCAGCTCACCTATGACTACAAGGTCCGCGACCGCGAAGGCAAGATCGTCGCGGGCACCCTCGAAGCCCCCGACACGGGCCTCGTCGTCAAGCGCCTCCGCGAGATGGGGTACGTGCCGATCGACATATCGGCGCGTAGCGGGGCGAGCGGTGCCATGCACATGGAGCTGCACCTACCCGGCAGGGGCGGCCGGGTGCCGCTCAAGGTGCTCTCCGTCTTCAGCCGGCAGTTCGCGACCCTCATCAGCTCTGGCCTCAGCTTGTTCAAGGCGATCACGGTCCTCGAGGACCAGACCGATCACCCAGTCCTCGCCAAAGTGGTCGCGGACGTCCGAGCTCAAGTCGAGCGCGGCGTATCACTTTCGGAAGCACTGAGCAATCACCCAAGAGTCTTCAGCCGGCTGTACGTGGCTATGGTGCGTGCAGGCGAGGTGAGCGGCTCGCTCGACAGGGCGCTTTTGTCCCTGGCCACCACGATGGAAAAACAGGTAGAGCTGAAGGGCAAGATCAAGTCGGCGATGGCCTACCCGGTCGCGTCGCTTTGCATCGTGACCGCCATCGCGGCAGCGATCTTGCTGTTCATCGTGCCGGTGTTCAAGGGCATCTTCAAAGAGCTCGGGGGCAAGCTGCCCCTGCCGACCCTGGTCCTTGTCGACATCTCCAACATCTGCGTCCACTACTTCCCTGTCGTGCTCGTGCTGCTCGTGCTCTTGGCGGTCGGGCTCCGCTGGTTCGTCAACACGCCCGACGGGCGGGTGATCTGGGACACGACGAAGCTGAAGGCCCCCATCTTCGGGGAGCTGATGCGCAAGACGGCGGTCTCTCGGTTCACTTCGACTCTCTCCTCGTTGCTCTCCGCCGGCGTGCCCGTGCTGGAGGCGCTGGAGATCACGCGAGAGACGGTGAACAACGTCGTGGTTGCCAAGGGAGTGGACTCGGTCATCGCCGGCGTGCGCAAGGGCGAGCCGATCGCGCGCGGCCTGGTGGGCCACCCGGTGTTCCCGGCCATGGTGACCCACATGATCAACGTGGGAGAGGAGACCGGCGGGCTGGACATGATGCTGTCCAAGGCCGCGGCCTTCCTCGACAGCGAGATCGAGCGGACGGTCGAGTCGCTCACGTCGCTGCTCGAGCCGCTCATGATCGTCGTGCTCGGCGGCGCTGTGGGGAGCATGGTCATCTGCTTGTACCTGCCGATGTTCAAAGTGGACACCTTGATCAACGGAAATAGCGGCAACGGCGGCTGAAAAACACGAAGAGCGGCTAAAGGTCGCCGACGGCTGGCCGAAGCCATTAGCAGAGCCGACGTGAGGCCGTCCTGCGACAGCAGGGAGCCAGCGCCCGTGCAGTGCGCGGGCACCCAAAGGCCAAAGCCAAGGGCACGAGGCTCGCAACCTACCGACAAAAATACCGACCGAAAGGAAATCTGTGCTCAAGCACTATCTTGAAAAGCGGCGCCAAGACGAGAAGGGCTTCACGCTCATCGAGCTCATGGTCGTCGTGCTCATCATGGGTATCTTGATGGCGATCGCCATCCCTACCTTCCTCAGCACTCGTGGCAGTGCCAACGACGCTGCGGCCAAGTCCAACGCCACGAACGCCTTCACCAACGAGAAGTCGTACTACGCGAGCAACCAGCAGTTCGCTCCTGCGACGACGGGCGAGGAGGGCAATGCACTAGACGACTCGCTACCTTGGGGCTCTGGGGCCGGCCAGGTGGAGGCCGTTATAAGCAGTGTAGGCACTGGGAACACTGACAACGCCGTGGTCATCATTGCTCAGTCCAAAGACGGCAACTGCTTTTACATTGGGGACAACGAGCAGCCGAACGCCGCGTACATCGGCTACGCTTGGACCACCAAACAATCTAGTGGTTGCAGCACGCCTTCCGCTCCGACCAGTGCCCCCACTAGTGGTGCCCAGCCGAGTGCTCAAAGCGGCAGCGGTACTCTGACGTGGTACCAGTCCTGGTAAGGAAGTTATAAAGAAAACCTAGTTAGTTAGGAAGTGGTCACAGCGGTGCCGGGGTTGCCCGGCACCGCTTCATCTTGGAAAGGGGAGCGAGCAGTGGCCGTGAGGCGGCATAGGGAGAGTTCCCCCGCCGTTGGCACGTGGCAGGGGCGCCGGCTTGCGGCGACGGCGGGAGCGGCCACGGCGCTGGTCAGCTTGGCAATGGCGGCCAACTTGGTGGCGGCCTTTGCCACCAAGGCTCCTTGCCTGGCCGGGCCTGCCGGTGCCAGCACGCCTTTCTACTGCTATTCGGACATCCAGGCCCTGTTCGTGCTGCGCCATCTGGGCGAGCACATCTTTCCCTACGTGCACGGCAACTACGTGACGAGCGCGACCGGGAGCGTGTTCATGACCCGAGGCGAGGTCGAGTACCCCGTCCTCACTGGGCTGTTCATGTGGGCAGCAGCCCTAGGCGTCGGTTCAGCGAGCGCCTTTGTGGTGGTGAGCGCGTTGTTGCTCGCGCCCTTCGGCATCGCCACTGCGTGGCTGCTGGCCAGGATGACCGGTGTGCGGGCGCTATTGTTCGCGGCTGCGCCAGAGGTCGCTTTGTACGGCTTCATCAACTGGGACCTGGTCAGCATCGCGCTGGCGGTGGGCGGGGTTTACTTTTGGTGGCGCAGGAGGCCGTACCTGGCGGCGGCGGCCTTCGCCGTTGGAGGTTGCGTCAAGTTGTGGCCTGCGCTCTTGGTCGTGGCCTTGGTCGCGGACCTTGTTTCCGAGGGGCGCCGGCGGGAGGCGCTTCGCGCTTTGGCGCTCGTCGGGGCTATCGGGCTCGGGGTGAACGCCCCGTTCATGGTGGTGAACTGGCGGGGCTGGTACGCGCCGTTCGCTTATCAGGCCGCGCTCGGGCTGGCGCCCCAGCAGGGGATGAGCCTGTGGGACTGGTACGGCCATGGGCTGGCCCCGCAGATGGCAGAGGCTCTCGCTTTGCTCGCGCTGCTTGGGGGCCTCGGGGTGCTGAGCGCGCTGAGCTGGGCCCGCTACCGGCGCGAGGGCGCTTTTCCTTTCGTGCAACTGTGCGCTGGCGCAGTGGTTCTTTACATATTGACTGCAAAGGACAACTCTGCGCAGTACGTTCTGTGGGTGCTGCCGTTTTTCGCCCTGTTGCGTACGCGGCCGGCGCTATGGGTGCTGTGGGGAGCAGTTGGCGCGCTGTGGTACGCAAGGTTTGTGTTCGGTTTTAGCCCGGTCGCGTTCGCCTTGGCCACCATGGCGGAGGTCGTGGTGGGCGGGTGGGTGCTCGTCAGTGCGGTTCGTAGCCAAAGCGTGATAGGTCGCGAGCCGGCGGAGGGAGCCGCGATGGGCCGGGGGGCCGCAAGTTGGGGCTTGTCGTTGGGCGAGCTAGGTGCGAGCTTGTGAGGGCTGTCGTCGAGCTAGGCAAGGACGCCGTCGGCGCCCCGAGGGTGAGCGGGGGCAGCGAGGAGGCCAGGGGCGGGCTTTTGCTCCCAGCGGGGAGGACCGGGGAGAAAACCGCCCGAGTTGGCGCTCCACCGCGCTGGGCCCGGCCGGCGCTGGCGGCGGTAATGGCGCTCAGCACGCTGGCGTACCTCTGGGACCTCGGCAGGACAGGCTGGGGCTACGGCATCTACGCGGCGGCGGTGCAGGCAGGCACTAGGAGCTGGAAGGCTGCCTTGTTCGGCTCTATGGACGCCAGCAACTTCATTTCTATAGACAAGTCGCCTGGGCCGCTTTGGGTCATGGAGATCTCAGCACGCCTCTTCGGCCTCAGCTCTTGGAGCGTCTTGGTGCCCGAGGCCCTGGAGGGTGCCGCCACGGTGGGCATCGTGTACTTGTGCGTGCGAAGGTTGTCCGGGGCGGAGGCGGGGGTCGTGGCAGCTGCCCTGGTGGCGCTGTCGCCGGCGGCGGCGGCCGTGTTCCGCTTCGACAACCCCGACGCGCTCCTCACGTTGTGCATGGCGGCAAGCGCGTACGCGACGGTACGGGCAGTGGACGACGGCCGGGCGCGCTGGGCCGTGCTCGCTGGCGCTCTGTTGGGCGCGGCATTTTTGGCCAAGCTGCTGGAGGCTCTCATTGTGGCGCCCGGGTTGCTCGGCGCGTACTTAGTAGGCGGCCGCGGTGACCTCGCAGGCCGGCTCAGGCGTTGCGCGTACGCGGGAGCTGTGGCTTTGGTGTCCGGAGGTTGGTGGCCTGCCCTCGTCGAGCTAACCCCGCCGTCCGCAAGGCCCTACGTCGGCGGTACGGCGGACAACAACGTCTTGAGCCTGATCTTCGGCTACGACGGGTTCGGGCGCCTTTCTGGGCGCGGACAGGGGCCGGCGTCTGGGCCGGTGAGCCTGGCGCACCTGTTTGGAGAGGCGTCAAGGCTCTTTGGGACGTACATGGGCACGCAAGCCTCATGGCTGTTGGCCGGCGCCGCCATTTTGGGCGTGGCGGCTTGGGCCCTCTCGGGGCGAGGCGAGGGAGGAAAGCGCACCAGGGCTGCTGTGGCTCTTTGGGGAGGGTGGCTCTTGAGCGGCTGGGCCGTGCTCAGCTTTGCCCAAGGCATGGTCCACCCCTATTACACGGTCGTGCTCGTGCCGCCCATAGCGGGGCTGGTCGCCACCGGAGGACGGCGCCTTTGGGAGCTGCGGGAGCGGAGCGAGGTCCGCTGGGTCATGGGCGCGGCGGTCGCCTGCACGTCCATTTGGGCCTTTGGCGCCCTGGACGTGGCTGGGCCTTGGAGGTGGCTGTGCTACCTGGTCCTTGGTTCGGGTTTGCTCGGTGGAGCGGGAGCAGCCTGCTGGGGCCGGTTGGGGAAGCCGGCGAGGGCCGCTGCGGGCGCTTTGGTTGCTCTCGGGTGCTTGGCTGGCCCTGGGTTGTACGTCGCGGGGGCCGTCGTCAACCAGCCGGTGGCGGCGGACCCTTACGCGCTACCTCCTGGTGCCATGCCCGCCATCGGTGAGGGGCCTACGGGAGGCAGCATGAGCGGCCTGAGCCGGCCCGGGCGGGCTCTCGTCAGGGCGTTGAAGCAAGGGGCGGCCCGCTACCGCTGGGTGGTGGCGACGGTCGGCGACCTGCCGGCGGGCGGTTACCAGCTCGCTACCGGTGACCCTGCCATGGCTATAGGCGGGTGGACAGGTAGCGACCCGGTGCCAAGCCTTGCCAGGTTCAAGCAACTGGTCGCTCGCCACCAAGTGCACTATTTCGTACCTGCTGGCCCCTATGGGGGCATCGTGCTCGGTGCCAGCCAATCAGGCTCGGACGCCTGCCAGGTGACCACGTGGGTCGAGCACAACTTCCCGGCGCGCAGCATAAGCGGCGTGTTGGTGTACGACCTTTCGGGCCGGCGCCAACCTCGGCCGAAGGCGCCAGTTATAGGCTGTATAGGCTAGGACAGCCGGTCAGGCATCACACTGGGCAGGCGCAAGGGCCTCCTCGGCAGCGGCTTGTAATGGTGGCGTGAGCTTGCTTGGCTGGCCTAGGCAAGGCGCAAACTTTGCCGGCTCGAGGGCTCACCTTGTGCTCGCATGTCCTGCTGGCTCGGGCGGGCGACCTGTGGCTATCTGGGCTATTGGCGGTAAGTGACGCCAGATGTAGTACGGCGAGCGCCCCCCTAGGTCGTCTGGGCGCTCGCCTAGGAGCCGCGCGAACCAGTCTTCTACCTCTCGCTGGTCGCGGCTCGTCCAAGACGGATCCGACCGCGAGGTCGGCACGACTATGACCTCGGTCACGTGGTGGTTGGTGAAGTACGTCGCGACGGCTTCGCGCATGCTCGGCTCTGGGCCCGCAGGGGCTCCCGCTGCGCCGATCAACGGGACGACCTGTCTCAAATCCCCAAATAGGGATCCGGTTATCCCCGTGTCGGTGGTCATGGCGTAACAAAAACCGGCGAGGGCCTGCCAACGAAGGTCTGTTTCGTCCATTGCCGGCACGACAAGTGCGACGGGCTTAGCGGCACGAGACGACCGGGGGCAGAGGGCGCTGGCGTCGAAGCTCTTAGGGGGCGCGACCACCGTGGTGGGGTACCCAGGGGGCGGCGCAATGGCGGCCAAGGCGGCGACCGCGAGCGGCCAGGCCGACAGGCGGGCTGCCCGCGGGGCGTAACGTACTTCGTCGAGCCCAATTGCGACAAGCCAGCCGGCGCCGAGGAACATCCCAAATGTCAGCCGAGCAGGGAGCAAGTTCGTCAGCACTGGTACGTGGGCCACGAGGAAAAAAGGCAAATGGGCCGATGTCTGGTGCCCGTCCAAATGGAGGACCGGCCCCATGGAGAGCAGCGCGGCGGCGCCCGTCAGGGCTAAGGCGACCCACGTTGTGCGCCTGGAGCGCGCCACCGTGACTGCCAAGGCGACGAGAAGCACCAGCGGGAGGCCGAGGTAACCGTCGGCCTCGGCTAGGTCAAAGACGAAGTGAACGCTCAGGCGGGGGGAAGGGCTCAGGGCGACGAGCGGGGTCGGGACGAAGAAGTTGAACAGGTCAGTAGAGTACAACGCTTGCGAGTGCACGTTTTGGGCCCGGTCGGGGCCGAGGAACTGGTACGCCAAGAACGGCCCGGCCAAGGCCAGGAAGCTGACGAGGGCGCTGCGAAGGCCACGCAAGGCGTAGCCCACCCGATGGCGGAGCTGGCGACGGCCGAAGTAGGCGGCCACCGCGAGCGCGGTCACGGCGAGGAGGGCCTCGTCGGCGAGCACCTCTTCGCCGGTCAAGAGTTGTGCGAAGGCCAGGAGGCCGATGAGGAGCCCGTCGCGACCCGCGCGCCCGCTTTGTACGACGAACATGCGGTGCAAAAGGACGAGGAACAAAGGCGCGCTGCACACGAGCGCTTGGGCCGGGTGACCGAGCGATTGCGCGACCACGTAGGGCGAGAACGCGAAGATCAGGGCCCCGGCTAACGCGGGGAGGGGAGCAGCCCATCGCTTGAAGGCGACGTAGGCAAATGTGCAGCTCAGTACCGGGCCGAGAGATGTCAGCAGGTTGTAGGAGAACGTAGGCCCGAGCAGGGCCGTGAACGGCGCCAGGACCACGCTCGGCAGGAGGACCGAGGTGCCCCACATGAGGTTGACGCCCTTGGGGTAGTTGACGAGGTTCGTGAACAAAGGGTTCTGGCCGTGCCCGAGGGCGTAAGGTACCCAGGCTAAGAACCAGTCGTACTCCTTGCCGTCGCCGAAGTCGCCGATCTGTACCGTTGTCGGGCGCGCCCAGGCTCGGTGCCATAGGGCAAAGCTGAGGACGGCCGCTAGGGCCGTCACTGCCGCGGTTTGGGCCTTTGGAGAGGGCCGGCGCTTTGGCCGGCTGAGGCCGAGGGCGCCGCGCGGCGCGGCCGGCGGCTCCTCGGCCGCCTTTTTGCTCACTGCACCGGGCAACGTGGCTATTTGCATACGTTTGAGGGCCGCGCTGGACAAAAAAGCAGCGAAGCCCGTTTGGTTGTCGGCCCGGGCCCTTGGGGACTTGACTTCCGGGGTAGTCCGGTCACTGGGAGCGAGCCGGAGAGCGGCAGATGACTGGCGAGCCGGAGAGCGGCCGTCAATTGGCCCCTAGAGCCACCGGGCGGCCGTGGCGGGCGGCCCTAGTCGGGCCGACCGGTAATTGTCGGCTCAAGGACCGGCCCGAGCTGCCGATACTGCGCCCATGGACATGACGTTGAGGCGACCGGTGACGAGGCGCCGGAGCGTAGGGCTCGACATCGGCTCGTCGGCCGTCAGGGCTGCCGAGGTCCTCGTGGACGGGAGACGGCGCCAGCTGGTGCGCTTCGCCCAGATCGGGTTGCCCCCCGGTGCAGTAGTCGAGGGGGAGGTAAGGGACCAAGCCGCCGTCGTGGCCGCCCTGAAGCGCCTGTGGGCTGAGGGCGGGTTTGCGAGCCGGTCAGTGGTGCTGGGAGTGAGCAGCCAGCGGGCAATGGTGCGGTTGGTGGAGATGCCGGCCCTGGCGTCCAAGGAGCTTCGCTCAGCGCTGCGTTACGAGATCGGGGAGCTCCTGCCCATTCCCGTCGAACAAGCCGTTTACGACTATGCGGTGATGGGCCGTGGGAAGCCGACGGCCGACGGGGGCGAGACGACCCAAGTCCTCGTGCTCGTGGCACAAAAGGACATCGTCCGCGACGAGATAGAAGTTGCCAATCGCGCCGGCCTGCGGGTGCGTGCGGTCGACGCGTCGCCCTTGGCGTTACTGCGCGCTGTTCCTCCCCCCGGGGGGGAGGGGACCTTGGACGCAGTTGTCTGCCTCGGTGCGCAACTGGTGGTGGTCGCCATTAGGCAAGGCGGCGTGCCGCGCTTTATGAGGACCGCCACGGTGGCAGGCGACGGCCGAGCGAGCACTCGCGCCCCAGCGAAGGCGCGCGCTGGGGCGGGCCAGGGACAAGAGAGGCCTGAGGGGCGCAGCGCCGGGCCGAAGATCGACCCGGTCGTCGAAGAGGTGCGAAGCTCGATCGAGTACTTCCTGTCGCACGCGCAGGGAGCTCAGCTCTCCTGTGTGCAGCTGACAGGCGGCGCGGCCCGGAAAGAGGGCCTCGTGGACCGCTTGGCGAGCACTCTCGCCGTCCCCGTGGTGCGTGCCGGCCTTGCTCCCACTTATGAGACTTCCGTGCTCGGGCTGGACGACGAGCAGCTCGAGGAGGCCTCGTGGCGCTGGGCTACCGCGGTAGGGCTCGGGCTTTGGGGGACCGAGGAAGGCGTGCGCTCGCCTTCGTTGGTGCCCGAGGAAATAGCGCGGCGCGCTCAAGAGCGCCGGGTGATGGCAGCTGCGGCGGCAGGTGTCGTCGTCGTCGTCGGCGGCCTCGGCCTTCTCAGCCACAACCGGCTCGACGCGATCGATAGCGCCAAGGCGCAGGCTCAGGTCGAGGACCGCCAGGCAGCGGTCCTCCAAAAGGAGATCTTCAAGCTGCAGTCGTTGGCTGCGGTCCAGTCCGAGGTGCAAGCACGCCGGCAACTCGCCGTCGAAGCCCTGGCCAACGACATCGACTGGGCCCGCCTGGACGGCCGGATCGTAAAGGCCTTGCCGGCGGGCGTGCACCTGACAGATATCAGTTTTAGCAGCTCGCCCCCCGCCCCGGGCACAGTGCCGGCGCAGGGCCAGGCGGCGCAGACTTATGTCGGGCAAGTGACGATCTCGGCCCAGACGACGGGCGGGCTGCCGTCAATAGCTCGTTTCGTCAAGGCCATGACCGGGGTGCGAGGCTTGGCGGCGGTCTGGGTGGCCTCGAGCGAGAACGCGTCTTTGGCCAACGGCGGCCAAGGCGGCGCTCAGCAGGCCGCGGGACCGGACGACTTTCAGTTCTCCGCAAGCGCGGAGGTGACGAGCGCCGCCCTTAGCAACCGGGCAGCCGAACTACCTGGGGGTACCAAATGAAGCTGACGAAGCAGGAAGAGCGTGCCGGGCTTGCGGCCGCGGCCGTCATAGTCGTCGTACTAGCAGCGTGGTTCATGGTCTTTTGGAGGCCAGAAGGCGCGAGCCTCCGAGCCGCTCAAAAAGCCGAGTCTCAGGCTGCAGCCCAGGTCGCGTCCGACGAGGCGCAGATAGCGGCTCTCCGCGCGGACGCGCCCAAGGTTTCCAAAGAAAAGGCCGTGCTTCGAAAGCTCGTAGAAGAGGTCCCAGACGGTCCCAGCCTCGACCAGATGCTCGTCACCATAGACAGCGCTGCGTCGGCTGCCGGCGTGAAGGTCACCTCCGTGGGCACGCCGCAGCCTGCTGGCTGGGCGGCCACCTCGGCTTCGTCGTCTGCGCCCACGACCGCGAGCGGGCCTCAGTACATAAGCCTCAGCTTGGAAGTGACGGGGACGCAGGCGAGGCTGCTCAAGTTCGTGTCGGCCCTGGACGCTGAGCCGCGCCTTTACGTGGTGAACGACTTCAGCTTAGGCAGCCCCTCTGGGGCTGGCGGGACCTCCTCCACGAGCCTCACCGTCCAAGGCTTCTTCGAATCGGCTTCGTCGAACAACCCGACTTTCCCCGGAAACTAAAGAACTCCAGGAAATATGCGCAGTGGGCCCCCTCAAGGGGAGCAAGGTCAGGGCCGACTTAGAACGCAGATGAGGTGGTGCCCGCCTTCGTCCCCCTTGGTCCCAAAGCGCGAGCGAGCCTTTGGAGAGCACGGGCTCACGATCGTCGAGGTGACTGTGGCCTTGCTGGTGGTCATGCTGGCGGCTGTCGCCCTCGCTATGGTCCTGTCGAACGGGGTGCTGGCCGTTAGCCTCAGCCAGCAGAGCCAGACAGCGAGCAACATAGCCGAGTCTGTCGTGGCTCAGGCGGAGGCACTGCCATGGAGCACGCTCGAAGAAGGCCTGAGCAGCAGCGACACGAACCTCGCCTTGGACGAGGGGCCGGGCGGTAACGTCGGCCCGGCTGCTAGTGGCAACTACTATTGCTACGAGGGCATGCCGCTGTTCATCGGCACGGGAGGCGGCGAGAGCCCGTTGGCTTCAGCTACCACAGCACCACAGTGCCCGACGGTACCAACGGCCCAGGGGGGGCCTGGATGGCCTTGGCAGGACGTCAACTGGTCAGCGGGGCCCTGCTACCAGGGGCTCGGAGCAGAGATCGTGGCTGCCGCGCAGCCCGATGTGCCGCTCGCTTCCCACGCAGTTTGCGTCGAGGTCAACCACACGCGTTTCATCGTCGTCGTCTACCCGACGGTGGCCCCGATATCTGCCTCCTCGTACCCGCCGACGGCTGTCGAAGTGTCGGTCGTGGTCACGTGGTCCAACGGCACGAGCACTGTGAGCGGCCGCACCCGGGTAACCAACTCGGTGGTGCTCACGCAGTGCCGGGTGAACGGTACCTGGGAGGACCGAACCCAGACGCTCGTAACTCAGGCTTGCCCGCAATGAGCGAGCCTGGGCGCCCAGGGGTGGGCAAGAAGGGCTTGGAGACAGGGTTCACCCTGGTCGAGATGATGATCGCCAGCGTGATCATGCTCGTCGTCCTGGCTGTGGTGCTGAGCGCTGTCGTCGAGGGGCAGCGCACCGTGAACACGATCGCAGCTCGAACTGCCGACATCAACGCCGCGCAGTCTTACGTCGACGAAATGACTCTGTCCGCTCGGGGAGCGACCATGGTGTCGGTGCTGTGCCTCGCGGCAGGAGCGTGGGGGCCGTGCCCCGCTTCTGGGAGCGGAGAGGTGACGGGGTCGATGCTGCTCACCTACCACGTCACGACCGGGCAAGCGGTCAACTACACCGGCGCGGCTTGCAGCGCATGGTTTTTCAACGGCTCTGAGCTCGAGTACAGCAGTTGGTCGGGACCGACTATCAGCAACGGCACAGCTCTTGGCAACACCACGGTGCTGCTGTCCGGCGTGCAATCGGGCGACTTCTCGTATTTCCCCTCTTATGTAGGGCTAGTGGACATAACCCTAAGCTTGTCGGGCCAAGCGAGCGCCGCCGGTTCTGGGGCCCAGGAGGCCAGCAACCCGTCGACGCTCGAGGCTGAGGTAGACAACCCCTACGTCGTGCAGAGCACGCCTCCGGTTGATTGTTGAGAGTTATGAAGCCAAAGGAGCCCATGGGCATGAAGTGGCGTCTTAGCCGGCGTAACGGCCAGCGGCGCAAGAGATGGGAAAAGGAGGTAAGCAAGGACCGCGGTGCGGCGCTCATAGCGGCACTGCTCGTAGTGGTGCTCGTGGCGATGCTCGGCGCAGTCGCCCTGCAAGAGTCCCTCAACGGGAGCCACCAAGGCGCTCTTACCGCCAAGAACCTCGAGACTGCCTCAGCAGGGCGTGCCGGAGTGGACGCCGTGCTGGCCGGCATCCAGTCGGTTAGCGCGAGCTCCGTCAACCCCCTCGACACGACGACTGCCGAGCCGCCGTGCCCGAGCATTACCACGGTGGACAGCTCGGGAGGGGCCGTCAACGCCGCTAGCGGTGAGTCCTACTCGCTGTGGTACGAGATATTCTCGAGCCCCCCTTCTGGCTCGGACCTGAGCACGTTCGCCAACGCTGTCCAACAGGCGTTGGACAGCCACCCGGGGGCGACGACATGGCCTGGGAGCCCGGTCCCGCTTCCTAGCGGCTGGCCAGACCCGAGCTATTGCGGGCCTAGTGACCACATAGGGCCGTTGAGCAACGGCATCGATGCCAATTACTACGTTGCCCTGGTTGCAGTCGGCAACACCACCTCGACTGCGGGCCGATGGTTGGCAAAGCCATCGGTGGCGCTCATCGAGATGACACCGGGAGGCTCAGGGTCGACGACGACCACGTCCTCGACGACCTCGACGACCTCGAGCAGCACTGGAACTTCCAGCACGACAACGACCAGCACGTCGGTACCTAGCACTACGACCACGGGCGGGAGCACCACGACAACCGCCGGCACCACTACCACGACTACGACGACATCGTCCTCGACAACCACCACTACGACAAGCTCTGGGCCCTACGCCACGTTTTCCGAAGGCGTGTTCGCGGGCGACGAGCTGACCATGAGCGGCGACTTCGAGCTGTACGAGGTGTCGGGCGGCCCGCCCATCCCGCCGGGGGTACCCACCTACACCCCGGGCTACCTGGACTGCCAGAACACAGGTGACTACGACAACGGCGACGTTTGGGCAGGCGCGACGGGAAACCTGAGCACGAAGCACGTCGGTACGGACGGCACGAGCGGTAGCTGTGTCGTCGCCGGCAACTTGTACCTGGTGCCCGAGGACGGCCCGACAGCCGCCTATCCCGGCGGGAAAGACCCGAGCGCAGAGGCCGGTTCAACGGTGTTCAGCGCCTCCACGACTGTCGACGGCAACGTGTACCTCGCCGGCACGGGGGACCTGTCGTCTTCGGGGAACGTGAGCACGGGGAGCATCCTCACCAATGGGAGCGTGACCCTGACCTCGGGCACCGTGAAGGTGAACGGCAGCATATACGCGGTAGGTAACGTGGACATCACGCTGAACAGCGGGTCGTACATAAAGGGGAACGTCTACAGCAGCAACGGCACGGTCACCATAACCATGAAGGGCGGTAGCTTTGGCGGGACGGCGCACTCAGGTACGCCATGGCCGACGTCCCCGTCTCCCTGCGCGCTCAGCTACGTGACGTGTGAGCCATCGGGTAACGGTCTCGTCACGCCGTTCCCGAGCAACCCGTTCCCGTCTCTAACCGCGGCGAACTTTTCTGGCTACAGCGTTTGGACGGACCCGAACGACACGAGCCCGTACCCGCAAGGGTGCAGCAACAACGTCAATGCCTCCGTGGCGAGCCAGGAGAACAACCCCAGAACCTATAGCCCAGCCTACGCTGCCGACCGGCCGGCCGTGGGTGACGCGACTTACGCGGTGTACCACGAGGTCGAGACCGCCACCACGCCGACTGTCATCGAGACACCGTGCGCGTTCGAGTGGGACGACAGTGCTACGAACGGCACTATCACGATCAACAGCGACGTAGCGATCCTCGCCCAGGGCGGGTTCACCACGGGGGGTGACTGGGCCAACCCTGGCATAGTGGGCGAGTACCCTTCGACGACCTACAGGCTCTACATGGTCGTGCCCTACAGCGGCTCAGGGCCGTACCCTGTCAATGGGGAGCCTGTCTCGGCCTTGTCGTCCTGCCCGGAATCGGGCTCCGTCCCCCCAAATGTCTACCAGTACTCCAGTGGCAACTACTCTGCTGGGGACATCTGGCTCAAAGGAGGCTCGCCGGCGTTCGGCCACAACGTCTCAGGCAGCAACCCTGTTACGCAGAACGTGCTCGTGTTCTTCTATACCCCGGACAACATGTGCACCGCAGCCAACCCCGAGATGACGGGGCAAGCCTATGTAGGCGGCTACTTGGCCACGGGCACGGGGTGGACTATGACAGTAGACCCGGACCTGGTGCCGCCGTCCTCTGGCTCGACTACCACCACCACGGCGGCAGGAGGGTCGTCGACTACCACCTCTACGACCAGCTCCAGTCCCACGACGACGTCATCTTCTACGACTACGACGTCGTCGAGCAGCAGCAGCAGCACTTCGACCACGACTTCGTCGACGACAACGACGTCGTCGACGACGACCACCAATTCGAGCGGGCCGTCCACTACTACCCAGGCCGCGACGGGTGATTACTGGCAGGTCAGCGTGCTCTCCCTTGGGTAGCCGAGGATGCCCACGCACGCCGGTCTCGGTCTCGTCGTAGCTGGCCCGCGTCGCTGCGCCGGCTAGGCCCAAGCTGCACAGGCTAGGCCCAAGCTGCACAGGCTAGGCCCAAGCTGCACAGGCTAGGCCGAAGCTGTGCCTGCTAGGCCGAAGCGGCCGCGGGTTAGGCCGAAGCGGGCCGCCGGCTAGGATCGTCCCTCGTGTTGCGCTTCCTGACCGCCGGCGAGTCCCACGGCAAAGGCCTCGTCGTGATCGTAGAAGGGCTCCCGGCTGGCCTCGAAGTAAAGGCTGAGGACATCTCTGCCGAGCTCGCTCGCCGGCGGCTCGGGTACGGCCGCGGCCCGAGGATGCGCTTCGAGGCAGACGAGCTGACCCTGCTCGGGGGCATCCGGCACGGGCGCACGCTCGGCGGCCCGGTGGCGATAGAGGTGGCCAACTCTGAGTGGCCCAAGTGGGCCGAGGAGATGTCGCCGGCTCCAGGCCAGACTGCCAAGCCCCTGACCCAGCCTCGTCCCGGCCACGCCGACTTGGCCGGCATGCAGAAGTACGGGCTGGCCGAGGCGCGCGACGTGCTCGAGCGGGCGAGCGCAAGGGAGACGGCAGCGAGGGTGGCGGCGGGGGCGGTGTGCAAGTTGTTCTTGCGAGAGCTCGGCGTCGAAGTCGTCAGCCACGTGGTGCAGCTTGGGCCAGTGGTCGCCAAGGCCGGCCGGCGCCCGCTGCCGGCCGACTTGGAGGCGGTAGATCTTTCGCCAGTGCGCTGTTTCGACCCCGAAGCGGAAGCAGGAATGGTGGAGGCGATAAAGGCTGCCGCCAAGGAAGGCGACTCTCTCGGGGGTGCTGCAGAGGTGATCGGTTACGGGGTGCCAGTGGGCCTCGGCAGCCATGTCCACTGGGACCGCAAGATTGACGGACTTTTGGCGCAGGCGCTCATGAGCATCCACGCGGTGAAGGCGGTCGAGATCGGCGAGGGGATCGAAGTATCCCACTTGCGAGGCTCCCTGGCGCACGACCCCATTAGCTGGGACCCTGAGGCCCGGGCCTACCGCCGGGCGTCCAACCGTGCCGGCGGCACCGAGGGCGGCATCACCAACGGCGAGCCGCTCATAGCTCGCTGCTACATGAAGCCGCTTTCGACCCTGAACCGGCCGGTGCTCAAAACTGTGGACGTGGTGAGCAAGCAAGAGACCGTGTCGTTCAAGGAGCGCACCGACCACACGGCAGTGCCGGCGATGGGCGTGGTGGCCGAGACCATGATGGCTTGGGTGCTGGCTTCTGAGGCTCTCCGCAAGTTCGGCGGTGACTCGATGGCCGAAGTGCTCCGCAACCGAGAAGGCTATTTGGCGAGCTTGCGGGGTTGAGGGGCGCTCTCCGGAGGCTCTGCGCAATGGGCCCCGATTTCTGTGAAGAGGTGCGGCAGGAGCTGCTTGGGTGCTCGGCCCAAGAGTTGCCCGAGGTGCCTGCGATCTCGACGAGGCTCGCGGGCGCTTCCGCTAGCCAGGCTGAGCAGGTAGCCGGGCAGAGCCGGCAGGTCGAGACTTTGGGCCGGCAGGTCGCAGCACTGACCGGACAGCTCACGCCTTGAGCGGGCCGGAGGCGCCGGCGCGGCCGGCGCGTTGGGTTGTCCTGGTCGGCATGATGGGCGCCGGCAAGACAGCCGTCGGGGCGGCTTTGGCGGCGATGCTTGGCTGGAAGAACGTGGACACCGACGAGCTGGTGGAAAAGAGCGAGGGCAAGAGCGTGCAGGAGATTTTTGCCTCTCGAGGGGAGCAAACCTTTCGGGCCTTAGAGGAAAGAGCGATCTCCTCGCTCGCCGGTTGGAGCGAGCCGCTCGTGGTGAGCGTCGGAGGGGGAGCGGTGCTCAGTGCCGCCAACAGGGAGGCACTGCGCCGCCTGGGCGCGGTGGTCTGGCTCCGGGCCTTGCCGGCGACGCTGGCCACGCGCGTGGGCGCCGGCGAGGGGCGACCGGTGCTCGGGGCCGGCGCAACACTCGAGCGCCTCGTGGAGCTTTGCGAGCAACGAAGGCCCTACTACGAGGAGGTGGCCGACTTGGTCATCGACTCGGACGAGCTTTCCCCCGAGCAGGTGGCGTCAGCCATCGCGCACGAGCTCCGGCTAGGCTCGTTTCGATGAGGGAGCTATTGGTCCGGGCGGGGGAAAGTTCTTACCCGGTGCTGGTCGGGCCGGGTGCGCGGCACAAGCTGAGCTCGCATTTGCCGACCGGTTCCAATAAGGCTGCGGTCGTCACGCAGCCGGGTGTCGGCGTCGAGGTCGAAACTGGCCTCCGTCAAGAGGTGTTCTTGATCGGCGAGGGTGAGGAAGCGAAATCGCTCGCCACGGTCGAGCAGTTGTGCCGCAACTTTGCCCGCTTCGGCTTGAGCCGAGGCGACGTCGTTGTGGGAGTGGGCGGGGGAGTGGTTACCGATGTGGCAGGTTTCGCCGCCGCCGTTTACCACCGCGGCGTCCCGGTGGCCCACGTTGCGACCACGCTCCTGGCTCAAATTGACGCCGCGATCGGAGGGAAGACCGGCGTCAACCTCCCCGAGGGCAAAAACTTGGTCGGTGCCTTCTGGCAGCCCACCTGCGTAGTGTGCGACACCGAAGTGCTTTCCACGCTGCCCGAGCGTGAGTACAAAAGCGGCCTCGGGGAAATGGCCAAGTACGCTTTCTTAGGCGTCGCCGACCTGGCGACGCTGCCTTTGGACGAGGCGGTCGCTCGCTGTGTCGAGTGCAAGGCCAGTGTCGTCGGCGAGGACCCCGAGGAGAGAGCTGGGTTACCCGTTGCCACGAAGGCTGGAGCAGTTGGGCCGGGCAGGGCGTTGCTCAACTACGGGCATACGCTTGCGCACGCGCTGGAGGCGGCTGGGGGCTTTGGTCTCCGCCATGGAGAAGCGGTTGCCATCGGCCTCGTGTTCGCGGCTCGCCTTGCCCGTCGGCTCGGCAGGATCGGTGACCAAAAGGTGGCCGAGCACGAGTCCGTGGTTTTGCACTACGGGCTCCCGGTGAGGCTGCCTGCCGGTGTGGAAGCGGGAGAGCTAATCGAGTTCATGCGCCGCGACAAGAAGGCTACTGGTGGCGGGCTCACCTTCGTGCTGGACGGGCCGGCGGGGCTGGAGTTGGTCCGAGGGGTGCCAGTCGAGGATGTGCTGGCCACTTTGTCCGAGATGTAACGCTCACCTGCTCGCCGGGGAGCACGTCGCCCGCACCTGGCGCTTGTCGGATGTGGAGCCCCCACCTGGCGCATGGCGGGGCCATGGCCCGCAGCTGGTTCGCTCGCGGGCAGCGTACCTCAAGCGGGGCGTGCCGGCGCGCCGAGGATTAGTGGGATGACATCTGACGTAGAGTTCTCGTCGTGAGCGTCCTCGGCCCAGGCGCCGGCGCCGCAGCCTTGCTCGGGGTGCTGGGGTTGGTCGTTGGCTCCTTCGACAACGTGGTCGTGTTCCGGGCCCCTGAAGGGCGTTCAGTGGTGGCTCCGCCCTCGGCGTGCCCCAAGTGCGGCGCGCGTATAAGGCCTTACGACAACGTGCCCGTGCTCTCCTGGGCGTTGCTCCGGGGCCACTGCAGGGACTGCGGGGCTCCGATCTCGGCTCGGTACCCCGTTGTGGAACTGTTCGTGGGCCTGGTGTTCATGGGGATCGGCTGGCGCTTCGGGGTTTCTTGGACTGGCGCTGGCGAGGCGCTGCTGGCGGCCGGGCTCGTCGCGCTCGGCCTCATCGACTTTGACCACATGCTCCTGCCCCGAAAGGTCGTCTACGCGACCCTCGTCGCCGTCGCAGCGGTGTTCGTCGCCGGCGCAGCGGCGGGCGGCCAGTGGAGGCGGCTGTTGGTCGCCCTCGCCTGCGCTGCCGTGCCTTGGGCACTGTTCTTCGCTCTCAATTATTTTGCACCGCACGCCCTCGGCTTCGGCGACGTGAGGCTGGCGTTTTTGATGGGGTTCGGGCTGGGGTGGTTGGGCGCGGCGTACGCGTTCTTGGGCTTTTTGTTGGCGAGCCTGTTCGGTGCCCTGGTCGGAGCCGGGTTGATGGTGGCGGGCAAGGCCGGCCGGCGCACCCCTGTGCCTTTTGGGACCTTCTTGGCCGCTGGCGCCCTTTTGACGGTGCTCGCTGGCGCCCCTATCGTCCACTGGTACCAGAGCGGTTTGGCAGCGCTGGGCACCTGATGCCGGCCGGCGCTGGGCGTTGACCTGGCCCCGCCGGCCCAGTTCTGTCGCCTTTGCGCCGGCTAGGCGCCGCTTTCGCCCCGCCGGCCTCCTACGCCGGGCTCCCTGCGCCGGCGCTGCCCCGCCGGCCTCCTGCGCCGGCGCTGCCCCGTCGGCCTCCTGCGCCGGCGCTGCCAAGACGTCCGATTAGACGCCCGCCGGGGCCGCCAAACGCTCTACCAGCATCTCCAGGAGCACAAGCAGCGTGTCGCGGCACGACGCTCGGTCTCGGGCGTCCATATCGAGCAACGGGACAGCCTCCCCCACCCCGAGCGCCTCCCGCACCTCCTCCAAGGGGTAGCGAGGAGCGCCGTCGAAGCAGTTGACTCCCACCACGAAGGGGACCCGCTTCCCCTCGAAGTAGTCCACTGAGGCGAAGCAGTCCTCTATACGCCTGGTGTCCACGAGCACGACCGCGCCGAGGGCACCTTGGACGAGGTCGTCCCATAGAAAGCTGAAGCGGCCCTGCCCGGGCGCTCCGAACAGGTACATGACCAGCGTCTCATCGACTGTCAAGCGGCCAAAGTCCAACGCGACCGTGGTCGTGGTCTTCTCAGTGCCCACAACGGCTTGGTGGTCGTCTACTTTGCCGGCGACGACAGTCATTGCCGCCTCAGTACTGAGGGGCTCGACTTCCGAAATACTGCTGACGAAGGTGGTTTTACCTACTCCGAAACCGCCGGCAACAACGAACTTCACAGCCGTCACGTGGCGCTGGCCCTCTCTGGGCTCACTCGTCAGGGCTGCGGGAAGCGGCGAGGCTGCCGGAGAGCAGGGCCCGTCCAGAGAGGTGGTAAAGGGCCTACCCGAAGCGGCCGCCGGCGCAGAGGCCGGCCCCCATGAAGCCACCGGCGCAGAGGCCGGCCGCCACGCGGGGGCAGGTTGGTGCCCGCCGGCCGAGACGGCGGGTTCAGAGCGCTCGGACACGGGCGATCATCCTTTGAAGGGCTGATATTTCAACCTCCACGGGGTCAGTGACGTGGACTCGGACGACGCCGGCGTCGAGGAGGTCGCCCACGATGATCGCGACCACTTGGGTGGGCAGGTGGAGAGCCGCTGAGAGCTCGGCTATCGAGATGGGCTGGCTGGCAAGCTGCACCAGTGCTTGCTGCTCGGAGGTTCCCGTAGCGTCCGAACGCTCGGGGACCGCCTCGACCATCGTCTCCCAGCGGAGCTCCGAGTGCGACGAGCTAGTACGCCCTCCCACCAGTACGAAAGGCCGGAGCAGGGCTAGCTGTGCGCTTTGGGTGCTCACCACGACCCCTCAGCTTGCTAGGACTTGCGCCCGCAGTTCAGCTACGAGCGCCGGCGACAACAAGGCACCAATTTTCTCCAAAAGTAGCTTGGTCTGGTAGCCGACAAGGCCGATGTCGCAACCGGCGCCGGCAACCACGCCCAAGATGGCACCCTCCGAGATGGACGACACGAAAAGGTAACCCCCCTGCATGGCGACCACGACTTGGTGGACTGGCTCCCATGCAAATGCCTTTGCCGCACCGCGGGACAGGCCGACCATGCCGGAGATGATCGCGGCCACACGTTCTGCGCTCTCTCGGTCCAAGGTCCGCGACATGGCCATCAATAGGCCGTCGGAGGATACAGCCACGGCGTCGTAAACGCCGGCGCTGGACTCGACGAAGTTGTCGAGCAACCAGTTGAAGTTGGCTACCGCGCTGCTCGTAGCCTTCGCGCTCAGCGTCTCGGTGCTCATTGCGAGCGGCCCTCTGCGTTGTGGGCGACTACGGACAGGTACTGAGAAAGGGCAGCCGCCGCGGATGTGGCGTCTAGGCCGTCGCCTTCGGGCGCTGCCCGTCTGAGTGACCCGTCGTCCACTGCTAATGAGGTGCCTGGGGCCCGGCGCGTTAGCCTTCGGAGGGCCTCGGCGGTGGTGGGGGCCTGTCGTGCCTCTTGAACACGGGAGCCGCTCAAAGGCACCTGGCCGGCGTAGCTAAGTGGCTCTTGGCCGGCACCCTCCAGGGCCGCGCTGGCTGCCATAGGAGGCGCGAGGTGCAGGCCGTCGCCAGCGCGAGCGGTCGGCCCTTGCCCGTTGCCGGCGAGCGCAGACGGTCCGGCGGGGCTCGGCTGGTGGTGCCCGTTGGCCGTGGGCGCCAGGCCCGAGGGGTGCCGGCGGGCCGGGAGCGGCGCCCGGGCGGGAGCGGCGCCAGCCAGGGGAGCGGCGCCAGCCAGGGGAGCGGCGCCAGCCAGGGGAGCGGCGCCAGCCAGGGGAGCGGGGGTAGGTTCTGGGCCGAGGGCAACGACCCTCTCTCCGGTTGCCACGACCTGCTCGGGGGCAAGGCCGGGCCTATCAGGCGTCCTCCTTGCCGGCGGCTCCTCGGTCTTGGGGAGCGCGGGCAAACTGGCGGGAGCGTCCTCTATGAGCGTGGCGGGGATCTTCACTCTGGCCACCAGCCCGCCGGAATGGCCGGGCTGGAGAGAGACGGTAAGGCCGTGGCGGCTAGCGAGCGTGCCGGCGACGAAGTGGCCGAGGTAGCGCCCGGCGAGCTCGGCGCCGGCGCTGTCTCCGCGAAGGCGGCGGTTGGCAGCCGAAAGGTCTTCGGCGGACATGCCGATCCCCGAATCGACTATCACGATCACATAGCCGCGCTCTAAGAACTTGCCGTAGACGTCGACCGGCGAGCCAGGCGGGGAGAAACTGAGAGCGTTCTCGACTAGTTCGGCGAGCACGTGCACGAGGTCAGCGCTGGCAGGACCGGAGACCAAGGCAGGGTCGAAATGGTGCAGGCGTACCCGCTTGTAGTCTTCCACTTCGGAGCAGGCTGCTCTGGCCAGGTCCATCGCAGGGACCGGCGCGTCCAGTTGGCGGGCAGGCCCGACGCCTGCGATCACGAGGAGGGATTCAGCATTGCGCCTCATGCGGGTGGCCAAGTGGTCCAACCTGAACAGATCGTCGAGCACCGCCGGGTCTGCCTCGTCCTGCTCCAGTTCGGAGATGTACTCGAGCTGGCGCTCGACCAGGTTTTGGTTGCGCCGGCCTAGGTTGACGAACGCCTCCGAAAAGCTCGCCCGTAGCCCTGCGTGGGACTTGGCCAGCTCGATGGCGGTCCCACCGACGGCTTCGAGTGAGCGGGCCAGCATGGCGAGGGGGCCGGCTTCTCGTTCGCCGGCTTTGAAGCCGAGACGTGGCGCCGCTTGGGCCAAGGCTGTGCCGTGCATGACAGCCTCGACGGCGGCTGGTAGCGAAGAAGAGGCGTACAGCTCGGCTTCTTTGGCCAGCTCGTCGAGGTCTGGCCCTTCTTCTGCCAGCCCTGCGGCGGAGCCTCCCTCGCCGCGGGCGGCACCCGCAAGCACGAACGCGGCCCCCAGCACGGCCACTGCCACGAAGATGGCGGCGAGAGCTCTTTCGCTGAGCCCTAGCCGGTGCCCGAGAACTATGTACGTCCCGAGAGCTCCGAGGGCTACGACGGCGACGAAAGCTCCAAGCGTCGCTGCGGGGCGTCTCATGCCGGGTGCTCCTTTCTGGTCAGCCGCCCACCAGCGCCAAGCGCCGGGGGCGGGGAGTGGTGGCCGCGGTGGCTGCGCCGACCTCGCGCGGCAGGCCGATGGCCCACGACAGCACTGCGGGGTCCTCTGTCAGGTACACGACCTGGCAGCCGCGGCCGGCTATCGCTTCGAGCAGCGCCGCCACGCCTTGCGCCCCGAACCGGGCGAAGGCGTCGTCTGCGACCAAGGCGCTCTCGGGGGCGAGGTCCGTGGTCCGCGCCCATTCAAGGGCCACTTCCAGGCCAGGGGGCTCAGGGCCGCCAGCGGAGAGCAGCGCTTCGAGGTCGCGCTCGAGTGCGGCGAGGTGGGACAAGGCGGCGGCCTCGACATCTCGGGCGCGGCGCTCTGCCGCCTGGGCCGAGCGCGCTCGAGCGGCTAGGCCGTCACGGTAGTTCCCGACGACGCCCCGGAGGGGCACCCCTGGCCCGAGGGGGCCAGCGAGCGGGCCGCTTTGGGCAGCGTTCCTCTCGGGGAAGGCCGCAGGGCTGTCGGGGAAGCCGAAGGGGCCCACGTCTGCCAATCCGCCGAGGTCGGCGGTATTGGACATGTCACGCAGATCTGCCAGCTCGCTGCGGTTGTCGTCGTCTCCGGTGAGGTCGTAGCGGCCGTTGGCCCTGTTGGGCCCGTAGGCGGGGGCTATGCCCTGGCGGAGAGCGTGGTGGGCGGATTCAAGGGTGCCGAGAGCGTGGCGGGCAGCCGAACGGGCGTCCTGGTACGTGGCATCCGCCTGTTTGACGGCTTCCTGGCGTGACGCGAACGCCTCCCCGAGGGCCGCCTGGACGTTTAGGGCTTGGGTGAGCACGGCCTCGGGCACGCCCTGGTTGTCGCGTGACTTGCGAGCTTCGTCCACCGAGGCGCTCGCGCTTTGGCGCTGCGCCAGTACTCGGTCCAGCTCGGAGAGGGCGGTGGCCAGCGAGCGGGCCGTTTCTGCTTCCGCCCGCACCGCCGCTTCGTAGTTTTCCTCGGCGCTGGCGAGGCGCTCGGCGAGCTGTTCGAAGCCCTCTAGCTCGACGGAGGCCACTTTGGCCTCGTGGACAGCCTCTTCCAGCGAACGTCTGGCCTCGTCCAAGGCCGCGCTTGCGGCGGCGACCAGGCCCCTGGTTTCCTCGATCTGGCCCTGATAGCGAGCTTCAGCAGCCTCGGCCGCCCGTTCCAGCTCGGCATCGAGGTCGGAAGCCCTAACGACCAAGGCGGTTTCGCTCGGGAGGGCGGCGAGCAGGGCCGCGCGGGCGGCTCTGGTTGCCGACACGACGGTTATGCTTTCGTGGAAGCCCTGGGCCAGCACGGCCCCTTCGGGATCTCCAAGCTCTCGCAAGCGCACTATTTTTGTACTCCTTACGTTGTGCTCTCCTAGATTCGGCTAGAGGCGTGGCGGACTTGAGGGTGCCGTCGGCGAACGGGAGCGACGATTGAGCGGACAAGGTGGACCACCGGGCAGGCCAGAGCTGACAGTTGTGCCCCGTTCGCCGGGGGACGAACCTCCCGAGAGGCCCGGCGGGGCACCAGAGCCGCTCGTGTTGTTGCTTTCGGGGCCCAACCTCAGCCTCCTCGGCCAGCGCCAGCCCGAGATTTATGGTCGGGACACCTTGGCCGACCACGTCCAGCGGGCAGCTATGGCCGCCGGCCAGTACGGGCTCTCAGTTGAGCACGTCCAGTCCGAGTACGAAGGAGTGCTCGTGGAGGCGGTGCACGGGGCACGCGGTCGCGCTGCGGCGATCGTCGTGAACGCGGGCGCCCTCAGCCATTACTCTTGGGCGCTGCACGACGCCCTGGCCGCCTTCGACGGCCCGGTGGTAGAGCTCCATCTGACGAACCCCGGCCGGCGGGAACGTTGGCGGCACCGTTCGGTGATAGCACCGGCGGCGACAGGGGTGATCGCAGGGTTCGGTGGCGAGGGTTACCGGCTCGCCATAGAGGCGGTGGCCGCGTTGCTTCGTTCGAGCCCGAGGCCGGCGGGCTGGTGAGCTGAGGCCCCCTGGTGAGCTGAGGCCCCCTGGTGAGCTGAGGCCCCCTGGTGGGCTGAGGCGGGCTAGAAGACGATCGTTTTGCGGCCGTGCACGAGGACCCGGTCGGTTAGGTGGAGCCGGACCGCTCGGGCAAGGACGACCGTTTCTAAGTCCCTGCCGGTACGAGCCAGGTCGGCCACGCCGTCGCGGTGAGAGACGCGAGCGGTGTCCTGTTCGATGATAGGGCCTTGGTCGAGCTCAGCGGTTGCGTAATGGGCGGTAGCACCGATAAGTTTCACGCCCCGAGCGTGCGCTTGATGGTAGGGCTGGCCTCCCGAAAATGCCGGCAGGAAAGAATGGTGAATATTGATGATCCGCGACGGGAAGGCGTCTATCACCGCCGGCGACAGGATCTGCATGTACCTGGCGAGGACCACGAGCTCCACGCCCGCTGCGTTCAGCAGTTCGAGCAGCTCGGATTCTTGCGCAGCGCGAGTTCCCGGTGTGAGGGGAAGGTGGTGGTAGGGAAGGCCAAAACGAGAGACGAGCTCGGCATGGTCGGGGTGGTTGGAGGCGACGAGGACAGGCTTGCCGGGGAGCTCATGGGCGTGCCAGCGGCCGAGCAGGTCTACTAGGCAGTGGGGTTGACGGGAGACCAAGACGGCCACTTTGCGTACTTCGTCGGAGTAGCGGACGGAAAAATGCATGCCGAGAGGGCGGGCAATCTCGGCGAGCGCAGCCTCGAGCTCTGGCCTAGAGAGGCGGAAACCGTCGAGGCGGAACTCGACACGCTGGAAGAACATCGCCTCTTCTTCGTCGGTGTGCTGGTCGGCGGCGGTGACGTCACCACCGTTTTGGTAGATGAAGTTGGCAATGGCGGCGACGAGGCCGGGCCTGTCCGGCGCCGAGAGCAGCAGGCGAGCGCGGGGGCCGGCGAGGCGGGACTGGTCCATAGCAGCTACAGCGTGCCACGATGGGCGTCGTGAGCGCCTCCTCCGGCCCCTCCGGCCCTGCCGGCACCTCCGGTAGCGCCGGCCGCGCCGGCCCCAGCGGTGCCTCTGATCGTCTGGCGCCGGGATGGTCACGGGAGCCATGGCACAACCTCGCCGGCGTACCGCCTATCGACTTCGCCGGCCGGCTGGCAGCTCTCAGCGCGGCGATGGACGAGGCGGGTTGCGACGCCATGGTGGTGACGGGGCTCTCCAACGTCCGCTACCTGACTGGTTTCTCGGGCTCGGCGGGGATGGTGTTCTTGGGCCCCTCTGGGGCTGTCTTGGTGACCGACGGGCGGTACGCGACTTCAGCGGCAGCCGAAGTCGGGCCTTCGGTCCGAGTGGAGGCCTTGCCGGCAGCCAAGCAGGCCGAACTGCTCGGGGACTTGTTGGCGGAGCTCCCCGCCAGCACCCGGCGTTTGGGCCTCGAGGCCGAACACGTCTCCTGGGCGACCAAGCGGCGCTGGTCGGAGGGCTGGGCGAAGGGAGCCGAACTGGTACCGACCGCCGGCCTCGTAGAACGCCTACGCGAGCGAAAGGGCCCTGCGGAACTAGGCCGGCTGGCTGCCGCTGCCGCTCTTGCCGACCAAGCCCTCGCCTGCGTGCTGCCACTGCTCGAGGGCGGCCCGAGCGAGGCCGAGGTCGCCTTGAGCTTGGAGTCCGAGATGCGCCGGTTGGGGGCGGAGGCGCCGGCGTTCCCCACGATCGTTGCGTCGGGGCCCGGGGGAGCGGAGCCCCACCACCGCCCCGGCCAGCGGCGCGTCAGCGCCGGCGACCTGGTGACAGTGGACTTCGGGGCGAGGTGGGAAGGGTACTGTTCGGACTCAACTCGTTCGTGGTTCGTGCCGCGCTCTGCCGAAGGGGCCCCGCCCCCGCCAGCAGAGCTAGCCCGTGCGCTCTCGGTCGTAACCAGCGCTCAGGAAGCGGGGCTGCGGGCGGTGCGGCCCGGCGCGGCGGCTTCGGCCGTCGACCGCGCCTGTAGAGAGGTCGTGGAGAGGGCCGGCATGGGCGAGCTGTTCGTGCACGGGACGGGACATGGGGTGGGCCTCGACGTCCACGAAGCACCTGCGCTCTCCTCTACTTCGACAGATGTGCTGGCGGTGGGGCAGGTCGTGACCGTCGAGCCGGGGGTCTACGTCCCTGGGGTCGGAGGTGCTCGTGTAGAGGACATGGTGGTAGTGACCGAGGACGGCTTCGAGCCTCTGACCAGGGCGCCCAAGGCCGGCGCTTGAGCAAGGCCCTCCTCGGGCCCCCTACATCAGACCGGGCCCGCGGGCAGTTGTCACTGTGGGCCAGGACGCAGGCTGATCCACGCTCGGTGTGAGGAGGGCTGCGGGGACGTGCGTGACTGTTCCGTTATGAAGACGGCACGTCGAGCGCCCCTTATGAAGACGGCACGTCGAGCGCCAGCGTGAGGCACCGGCACCCGCCGCCGGCCTTCAGAAATTCGCCGACCGGTGCTACCGCGACCTCGTACCCGGCCGCCTCTAGGGCCTTGCCGAGCCGGGGCGTGCACGCAGGCATCACGACGACGTTGCCGACCGTGACGCTGTTCGCACAAAACGAGGCAGCCTCCTCGTCCTCCAGCCAAATCGGCTCAGGGACCAGCTCCTCGATGACACGGCACCCGTAGCGGTCGAGGCCTTGGGGGGCGACGAGGGCACGCCGTTCGTCCAGCGGGCAGAACACCAAGTCCACGTGGTAATAGCGCTCGTCCACGAGCTCGACCGACCGCACCGGCACGCCGAGCAGACGGCCAAGGGCCGCATGGGTCTGTACCGACGAGCGCATCCGGTAACCGGCGAGCACCACCGGCGGTTGACCAAAGGGCAGGGCATCGCCGGCTCCCTCGAAGGGCTCCTCACCCGGCAGGTCGCAGATGCTGAACCCGTGCGCCTCGAACCACACCTTGTCGAGCGCGGTCTCCCCCTGGCGCTCAGGGTGGCGGAAACGGCTCGGCACGAAGCGCTGGCCTTGGACGTAGCCGGCGTTGGCCGTGAAAACTAGGTCCGGAAGGCCCTCAGCAGGTGGCAGGCGCTCCAGCGTCGCGCCGGCTCGGACGAGCGTGGCCATGAGGCCGTTCCACTGTTCCCAGGCGACCTCTGGGTGCGGGCGCACCTCGGTGTGCATGTACGGGTTGATCTCGTACGCAACCGTGTAAAAGGCCGGCTCGCACACGAGCAGCCGCTTGCCCCATCCTGGTCCAGTTGCTCGGGCGCCCTCAGCTATCGCTTCGGCTGGGCTCATCTAGCTGGCGCCCTTCCCTCCGGCGCCTTCCCACCGGCGCCCTTCTCTCCGGGCGCGCTTGTCAGTCCGTGTGCGTTCGCCGGCGCCCCTACCCCTATTGGCCGCTTCGTAGCAGCCGGCGCCCTTCGGCCAGCCTGGGCAGCGCTTCTCACGGCTACGGGCCGTCCTGGCGCACAGCTAGAGCGCTACGCCAAGAAGGTGTGCAGAGGAGGTCGGCAAGTTCGCTGGTGAACAGGCCTACGTCGGTCACTATGCCGAGAGCCTGGTGAGTGCCCCTGTCAGCGAGCTTGGTCACCACCGACTCGTTGATGTCTATACAGAACGTCTCGACCGAGGCTGGGAGCAAGTTGCCGGCGGCGATCGCGTGCAGGGTGGACGCCAGCATGAGGGCTACGCCGACGCCCTTGACCTGTTCACGCATGGCATCGGCTGCCGCAACGGTGTCGCTTATCACGTCTGGTAGCGGCCCGTCGTCGCGTACCGAACCGGCCAGCACGAACGGGGCCCCTGCTCTTACGCATTCGTACAGCACGCCACTGCGGAGCCATCCCGCCTCGACGGCGGCGGCGATCGAGCCAAAACGCCGGACCGCATTGATGACCCTGAGGTGGTTGGCGTGGCCATGGTCACTGCGGGGCCCGCCGGCGAGAGGGACGCCCAGCGAAGTCCCGAGCACGGCGGCCTCTATGTCGTGGGTCGCAAACCCGTTGCCGGCGAAGAGGACTTGGATCCACCCCTCCCTCACTAGGGCAGCGACTGCCGGTGCCGCCCCCGTATGCACCACGGCCGGGCCGCACACGGCGAGCACACGCCGGCGTGGCTCACCCGAACTGGGTTGGCGGGCCCGGCGCAGGCTGGCGGCGACGCGCTCGACCGAGAGGCCCTTGGGCTTTTCCGGAGAGACTTCCGAGGTCATGAAGGCAAAGTCGCCTGCACCGCTGCTCCGAGACAGGGTGGCGACCCGTACCCCGTGCATGCCCACCACTACCTTGTCACCCTTCTTAGCCCTGTGCATGGGCAGGGTGCGGGCGGTGGCCAGCGCAGGCAAGCCGCCGGCGTTCGCTGGCAGCGGCTCGCCTCTCGAAGGCACTTGGCCGGCACCCGCCGCACGGGCACCGACGTCGTTGGCCTGTAGGCGGGCGCTCGCTCCCGCCCCGCCGACCGGGGCAGTGGCCTGACCAGGCTCTTGGCGTAGTGACTGTTCCTTCGAGGTAGCGGGGTCGCCCGAGCCGCCGGCAAACTCGACCAGGATCCCGCAGTCCATCTCCGGGTGTTCCACCTCGGTCCAGCGGCCGCCGACCCTCACCCATGTGACGAGGTTCGTCGTCGAGTAAAAACCCTCGGGGAGCACTCCGTCTTGGGTGACGGTGGCCAATTGGACGTCGGCGTCGTCTTCCCGGTTGACGCCGTGGACGTGAAGGCGTTCGATGAGCGCTCGCAAGGCTTCCTCGGTGCTCGCCGTGACCTGCATGCGCACGTGGCTTTCGTCTTTGTTGGTCCTCCCGACGTGCAGTTCCAAGATCTCGTAGCTGGCACCGGCGTCCACGATGGTGTCGAGCACTTTGACGAGGACGAGCGAGTCGAGCACGTGACCGTCGAGACGTACGATCTCGGTCGTCGCCGGCCTCGGCTCGGCCGCCGGCGCCACGCTCTCCTCGGCCTCAGGCGTGGCCCCTGATGGCGTACCCATGGCCATGGGTGCCATTCTGCCTTAGGCCTTCGGTTTCGCCGAAAAGTGGAGCATCGTCCCTTCAAGGTGGACAACGCGAGGCTCTTGGAAGGGCCCGGCACTCCTAGATGAGTGGGTAGACATGGAGAACCATGAAAGAGCCACTCGACCCCGAAGTGGGCGAAACGCCCTCCGTGCCTGTCAAGGCGTGATGGGAACTTTGCTGTCAAGGCGTGAAGAGCCGGCTCGCCGGCGCCTCCGGGCACGAGGCATCACCGCCGGCGCCTCCGGGCGCGAGGAGGCACCCGCTGTCGCCCGCCGGCGCACCAGGCGCAGCGCCAGCGCCTCCGCGCGCGAGGAGGCACCCGCTGTCGCCCGCCGGCGCACCAGGCGCACCGCCAGCGCCCCAAGGCGGCCCCGGCGAACCGGCTGTGCGAAGCCCAAGCCAGTCAAGGGCTTGTGGGGAACGCCGGCGCCCTGCTGGCTACCTGCCGCCGGGCCTATGAAGCAGCGGAGCCCCGCAACGGGCTGCCGGCGAGGAGGCCCTGTTGGCAGCGTGTAACCTGGGGTAATGGTCGCTGTTTCCACCAACGATTTGAAGAACGGCATGACTCTCAACCTCCCTGAGGGGCTCTTTTCTGTAATCGAGTTCCAGCACGTGAAGCCTGGTAAGGGCGGTGCGTTCGTGCGTACCAAGCTGAAGAACTTGCGCAGCGGAGCCGTACTTGAGCGCACCTACAGGGCGGACGAAAAGCTCGACCAGGCGATCATCGAGAAGAGGGAGATGCAGTTCCTCTACTCAGATGGCGGCAACTACGTGTTCATGGACAACTCCGACTACGAACAGCTGAGCGCTCCCAGGGAGGCCCTGGGCAACGCTGCCAACTTCTTGAAGGAAGGCGACTCGGCGCTCCTCCAGTTCTTCGAGGGCGAGATCATCGGCGTTGACCTGCCCGCCGCGGTCGAGCTCACCGTCGCTCAGACCGAGCCCGGGTTGCAAGGTGACCGCGTTTCAGGGGCCCGTAAGCCGGCGGTGCTCGAAACAGGGCTGACGGTGCAGGTACCGCTCTTCGTGAACACTGGCGACAAGGTGAAGGTGGACACCCGCAGCGGCGAGTACCTGACCCGAGCCGGGAGCTAGCCGTGGCCGGGCCCGGGGGCCGGCGTGCCGCTCGCGAGCGCGCCCTCGGGCTTTTGTACGAAGCCGAGCTGAAAGGCCAGCCGGTCGGAAAGGTCTTGGCTGAGCTGCCGCTTCCACCGCACCCTTACGCGTCCACGCTGGCCGAAGGCACCGAGGAACACAAAGAGCGCATCGACGAGCTGATCTCCCGCCATGCCATCGATTGGGCGCTCGAGCGCATGGCGGTCGTGGACAGGGCCATCGTCCGCATCGCTACCTACGAGCTAGGGTGGAGGCCCGACGTGCCCACGAGCGTCGCGATTTCCGAAGCCGTCGCCTTGGCCAAGGCTTACTCGACCGAGGAGTCGAGCGGCTTTGTGAACGGGCTCCTCGCTGCAATTTCCCGAGAGCTTCGCCCAGAGGAGTATAAGATCGCCCCTCGACCGTGAAGCCAGTCCGGTGAGGCCGGCACGGGAGAGAGGAGTTGACTTGGCTGGGCGCGAGCGAGCGCTTTTGTACCCACGGGCGGAGTTCCGAGCCCGTGCGCTCGTCATGGACGCTGGCGACCTCAAGCGGGCGACGTGGCGGGTTGCGCACGAAATCCTCGAGCGCAACCGGAGCACGTCCAACGTGGTACTGGTCGGCCTGCAGACGGGCGGTGTGTGGTGGGCCGAGTCGCTCGCCAGGGCAGTTGGTGCAGCGGCCGGCGAGCCCCCCCTGCCTGTGGGTTCGCTCGACGTCGCTTACTACCGCGACGACATCGGCTTGAGGCCGGTCGTGCCGTCGGCGCCTACAGATGTGCCTTTCCCGGTCGATGGGGCGGTAGTGGTGCTCTGCGACGATGTCTTGTTCACCGGCCGCACAGTGAGGGCGGCCTTGAACGCGATAGCGGACCTCGGCCGGCCGGCTGCCGTGCAGCTCGCGGTCGTGGTGGACAGGGGCCACCGCGAGCTGCCCGTCCGGCCGGACTACGTGGGCAAGAACCTGCCCACGAGGCGTGACGAGATGGTAGACGTGACCCCCGAAGGGGTCGTCATCGGCGAACTAGACGCCGGAGCGGGAGGCGGCCCGGGACCGGGAAGCGCTCTCCCCCAGCTCAATGCCCTGGCATCGAAGGGTGCGCCGGCACCAGGAGCCAGTACGCCGCCACCAGGAGGCACCCTGGTACCGAAAGACGCTATGAGTGCAGGAAATACGGGAGGAGCCTCGTGAGCGCGCCGATGCCGACGGCCTCGCCAACCGCTCTACCTCAGCCGGCTCAGCCCGCCGAGCCGGCTGAGCCTGTCCCGGCGGCGGAGCCCACTTCACTGCCGTTGCCTGCTGAGCCCGCCCCTCCGGTGGGCCGCCACCTGCTCTCGGTGGGCGACCTAGGCGCCGAGGGGCTGAAGGAGGTGTTGCGCCTGGCGGCAACTTTCGCCGAGGTCCTCTCGCGGCCTGTGCGGAGCGTGCCGGCGCTGCGGGGGAAGACGGTCTGCTCGGCCTTTTTCGAGGACTCGACCCGGACGCGCCTCAGTTTCGAACTGGCGGCCAAACGCCTCTCGGCCGATGTCGTCACTTTCAGCCCCTCTTCCAGTTCGCTCAACAAGGGTGAGTCGCTGCGCGACACCGTGCTCACCCTCGAAGCGATGGGGGTGGACGCGTTCGTGGTGCGCCACTCGTGTGCCGGCGTCCCCGCCCAGGTGGCGGGTTGGCTGGCAGGTGCGGCATCGGTCGTGAACGCGGGAGACGGCGCCCACGAGCACCCGACCCAGGCTCTCCTCGACTGCTACACGATCTCCGCAGAACGGCGCCGGCGCGGCCTCGCCATGCGGTCCGGCTCGGGCCCAGCTGACGCTGGTGACCTCGAAGGGCTCCAAGTGGCGATCGTGGGGGACATCCGTCACAGCAGAGTGGCCCGTTCGTGCGTGCTCGCCTTTAGCGCGCTCGGGGCGGCGGTGACACTGGTCGCGCCCCCAACCCTCTTGCCGCCGTCCCTCGAGGGCTGGCCAGCGGAGGTGAGCCACGACCTCGGCTCTCTGCTGCCCAAGTGCGACGTGGTGTACCTGTTGCGCATCCAGACCGAGCGCATGGAGGGCCAGTTCCTCCCCTCGGCCCGCGAGTACAAGGCCACCTACGGGCTCACCGCCGAGCGCGCGCGCCTGCTCAGCCCAGGCGCCCTCGTCATGCACCCGGGGCCCATCAGGCGGGGCATAGAGATCGCGGCCGAGGTCGCCGACGGCCCCGCGTCGCTCATAACGTCCCAGGTTGCGAGCGGGGTTGCGGTGCGCATGGCTGTCTTGTACCTCCTCTTGGGCTCGGGGGCCCTCCTTGCCACCTCGTGAGCGCCAGGTGCTTGTCGCGGGCGGCACGGTCCTCGACGCGACAGGCGCTAGGCGCGCTGACGTGCTGGTGAAAGGGGAGGTCGTCGCGGCCATCGACGAGGCCGGGCTGTCCGCGCCGGCTGGTGCGACCGTGCTCGACGCAACCGGCTGCATAGTGGCGCCCGGCCTCGTCGACTTGCACTGCCACCTGCGAGAGCCTGGCGGCGAAGAGGCCGAGTCCATAGAGACAGGCGCCCGGGCGGCGGCGCTCGGAGGTTATACGGCGGTAGTCGCCATGCCCAACACCGAGCCGCCGGCGGACAGCGCCGCCGTGGTGCGCCACGTCCTGGCGGCCGCCAAGGGCGCCTGCTGCGACGTTCGCCCGGCCGCTGCCCTCACGGCTGGCCGGGAAGGCCGCCGGCTCGCCCCTATGGCCGAGCTAGCTGCGCTCGGGGTCAAGATCTTCACCGACGACGGCAACGGCGTGCAGGACGCCAACCTCATGCGTCGGGCCATGGAGTACGCCTCGGGCTTGGGCGTGGTGGTAGCCGAGCACTGCGAGGACGCTTCGCTCGCCGGCTCCGGGGTTATGAACGAGGGGGCTGTCTCTAGCCGCCTCGGCCTGCCCGGTCGCCCTTCGGCCTCTGAGGAGGTCATGGTGCTCCGGGACTTGGTGCTCGCCCGTCTCACTGGTGCCCGCCTGCACTTGCTCCACCTCTCGGCGGCTGTGTCGGTGGCGGCTGTCCGCGCCGCCAAGGCGGCGGGCGTGCCCGTCACGGCCGAGGTCACCCCTCATCACCTCGCCCTTACCGACGAAGCCGTTGCCGGCTATTCGACTGCGTACAAGGTCAACCCGCCCTTGCGCAGCGCCGCCGACCGGGAGGCGCTCTGGGAGGGCCTCGCCGACGGGGCCATAGACGTGGTGGCGACCGACCACGCCCCCCACCCGCTGGAAGCCAAGGACACCTCGTTCTGCGATGCGGCGCCCGGGATGGTCGGCCTGGAGACCGCCCTTGGGGTCGTCCTGACAGCTTCGCGGCTCCCGCTCGAGCGGCTGCTCGCTGCCATGTCCTGGGTGCCGGCGAAGGTCGCCGGGCTTGCGGGCACCCATGGAGGCCCTCTCAGCGCCGGCGCCCCTGCCAACATCTGCGTGGTCGACCCCGGCCGGCGCTGGGCCGTAGAACCGGCGAAGTTCGCGAGCAGGAGCCGCAACACGCCCTTTGCCGGGCAGGAGCTCATTGGTAAGGTCCGCCACACGCTTTTTTTTGGCGAGCCGGTCGTAGTGGACGAGGAGGCGCAACGTTGATCATGCGAGAAGGGTTGTTGGTGATGGCCGACGGGTCTACTTTCGAGGGAGAGGTGGTCGGTTTCGGTGAGCGCACGGCTTCGGCTGGGCGCGCGGCACCCGCTGCTGGCGAGGTCGTGTTCAACACGGTCATGACTGGCTACCAGGAGGTGCTCACCGACCCTTCCTACGCAGGCCAGATCATCACTTTTACCTACCCGCATATCGGTAACTACGGCGCTACGCCAAAAGACGACGAGAGCCGGCGGCCATTTTGCCGCGGGGTCGTCGTGCGCGAGCTGACCGACCGGCCGAGCAGCTGGAGGGCCACCGAGCCGCTCGTCGGCTTCCTAAGCCACCACCGCTTGCCGGCGATCGCCGGCGTGGACACGAGGCGCCTCACTCGCTTGATCAGGCAAGAGGGGTCGATGCCCGGTGCCTTCGGGCCCGTAGACGGCGAGGAAGGCAGCTTCGACGAAGCCTCGTTGCTGGCCGCGGCGCGCGAGGAGCCGTCAACTGAAGGGCGCGACCTCGTAAAGGAGGTGACCTGCACCGAGCCTTACGCTCTTGGCGAGGGGCCTTTCAGGGTGGTCGCCTACGACTTCGGGGTCAAGCGCCACATCCTCGAGCTGCTCGGGGAGTTCGCCAGGGTAACTGTCGTGCCGGCCAGCACACCGGCGGAGGAAGTGCTCGATGCGGCGCCTGACGGCGTGTTTTTGTCAAACGGCCCAGGCGACCCCGCCGCGGTGGCCGGCGCCCCTGCAACCGTAGGCGCTCTTTTGGGCAAGGTGCCGGTTTTTGGGATCTGCCTCGGCCACCAATTGATCGCCCTCGCCCTCGGCGCTAAGACGTACAAGCTTGCCTTCGGCCACCACGGCGGCAACCACCCGGTCCGCCACCTGTCCGCCTGTACGGTCGAAATAACCAGCCAAAACCACAATTACGCCGTGGCCCCGGGCACTTTCGACGGCTTCGCGGATCTGACCCATGTCAACTTGAACGACGGGGTCGTCGAGGGCCTGCGCTGTCGGGACGTCCCAGCGTTCTCCGTGCAGTACCACCCAGAGGCTGGGCCCGGTCCCCACGACGCTCGCTACCTCTTCGAGCAGTTCGCCGACCTGATGCGCCGGCACGGCGCCGGCGGGGCTGGGGCCCCCGCTTCGGCGAGGAGCCTGGGTTGGGGCGCCCAGGCGGGCCAAACTGACGGCGCCGGCGGGGGAGGAGAGTAGTGCCAAGGAGAGACGATATTTCGTCGGTGCTCGTGATCGGCAGCGGCCCTATAGTCATCGGGCAGGCGAGCGAGTTCGACTACTCGGGCACGCAGGCTTGTCGGGCGCTTTCAGCCGAGGGTTACCGCGTTGTGCTCGTCAACTCCAACCCGGCCACGATCATGACCGACCCCGAAGTCGCCCACCGCACGTACATCGAACCTCTAGTACCGGAAATCTTGGAGTCGGTCATCGCACGGGAACGACCCGACGCCCTTTTGCCGACCTTGGGCGGCCAGACCGGGCTCAACCTCGCCATCGCGCTGCACGAGGCCGGCGTGCTCGAACGCTATGGCGTAGAGATGATCGGAGCCAAGCCGTCGGCGATAGCGACCGCCGAGGACCGTGGGCTTTTTAGAGCGGCGATGAAGGAGATCGGCCTCGCGGTGCCCGACTCGGGGTTCGCCTACGGGCTCTCCGAGGCCTTGGAGATCGGCGAGAGGGTGGGCTTCCCGGTAATAGTCCGCCCCTCCTACATCCTGGGCGGCGGCGGCACGGGCATCGCAACGAGCTCGGCAGAGCTCGAACGCGTCGCGGCGGCAGGATTGGACGCCAGCCCGATCAAGGAGATCTTGATCGAGCGTTCGATCGCCGGCTGGAAGGAGTACGAGCTCGAGGTCATGCGCGACCGGGCCGACAACTGCGTGATCGTGTGCTCGATCGAAAACTTCGACCCGATGGGGGTCCATACGGGTGACTCGATAACGGTGGCGCCGGCGCAGACCCTCTCAGACGACGAGTACCAGAAAATGCGCGACGCCGCCTTCGCTTGCATAAGGCGCATCGGGGTGGAGACCGGCGGGTCGAACATCCAGTTCGCGGTCAACCCCGAAAACGGCGACATGGTCGTGATCGAAATGAACCCGAGGGTCTCGCGCTCTTCGGCCTTGGCGTCCAAGGCGACCGGGTTCCCGATCGCGAAGATCGCCGCCCGCCTAGCAGTGGGCTACACCTTGGACGAGATAGCCAACGACATAACCGGCGAGACGCCGGCTTGTTTCGAGCCGGCCATCGACTACGTCGTGACCAAGGTCCCCCGGTGGGCGTTCGAGAAGTTCCCCGGGATCCCCGACGTGCTCGGGACCCGGATGCAGTCGGTCGGTGAAGCGATGGCGATCGGGCGCAACTTCCCCGAGTCTTTGCAAAAGGCGCTCCGTTCGTTGGAGACGGGGAGGGCGGGCCTGAACTGCGACCCTGCGGAGCGCCTCTTTGACCAGCTCTCCGACGAGGAGCTGATCGCCAAGGCGAGGGTGGCCACGCCGGACAGGCCGTTCCAGCTCGAGGCGGCCTTGAGGCGCGGGGTGAGCGTTGAGCGGCTTCACGCCGAAAGTGGTGTAGACCCGTGGTTTTTAGACCAGATTGCCAGGATCTGCACCGAGCGCGCCCGGCTGGCGAGCTTTGGCGGGCCGGGAGAGCTTTCGCCGCGGGACTGGCGGCGGGCGAAAAGGCTCGGGTTCTCCGACGCGCAGCTTGCCTACCTGTGGGGGACCGCTGAAGCGAGCGTCAGGGCGGCGAGGCTTGGCGCCGGCGTGCGAGCGACGTTCAAGACCGTGGACACTTGCGCGGCCGAGTTCGCTGCCCGGACCCCTTACCACTACTCGACGTACGAAGACACGAGCGAGGTGCAGCCGGGGTCGGGACGCACCGTCGTGATCCTCGGCTCGGGCCCCAACCGCATCGGCCAAGGGGTGGAGTTCGACTACTGCTGCGTGCAAGCGTGCTACGCCCTGCGCGAAGCCGGCTTCGAGACAGTGATGGTCAACTGCAACCCTGAGACTGTCTCGACCGATTACGACACGAGCGACCGGTTGTACTTCTCCCCTGTCACGTGGGAGGACACCCAAGACGTAATCGACGTGGAGGCTGCCGGCGGCAAGCTCGCCGGCATTATGGTCGCGCTCGGGGGCCAGACCCCGCTCAAGCTTTCCTCCCTGATAGATCCAGCGCTGGTGCTCGGGACCAGGCCGGCGTCGATAGACCTCGCTGAAGACCGCGAACGCTGGAACCGTCTCTGCGAGAGCCTTCGCATCCCCCAGCCCGCCGGCGGCAGCGCCACCAGCGTGGACGAGGCGCTCGCCATCGCCGGCAAGATCGGTTACCCGGTGCTCGTGCGCCCGAGCTACGTGCTCGGCGGCAGGGCGATGGAGGTCGTCTACAGCGACGAGGACCTATGCCAAGCGATGTCGTCTTTGGCCGCTGGCGGCTCGCTCGGCCGGGAGGGCGGGCTGTCGGCGGAGAGGCCGGTGCTCGTGGACAAGTTCTTGGAGGACGCCGTCGAGGTGGACGTGGACGCCGTGCGAGACCGGGCCGGCGAGGTGCTGGTCGGAGGAGTGATGGAGCACGTAGAGGAAGCCGGTGTCCACTCGGGCGACAGCGCGTGCGTGGTGCCGCCGCCAGCTCTTTCAGCGGAGGTCGTGGCCGAGCTCGAGCGGTACACGGGCCTCATCGCAGGCGCACTAGAGGTCGTCGGCCCCCTCAACGTGCAGTTCGCCGTCCAGCGAGCGGGGGGCCAAGGCTCCACGGGGCCGGGCGGGCCCGGCTACAGCGTCTACGTGCTCGAGGCGAACCCGCGGGCGAGCAGGACGGTGCCGTTTGTTTCCAAGGCCACAGGCGTCGCGCTCGCCAAGGTGGGCGCCCGGGTGATGGCGGGGGCGACCTTGGAGGAACTGCGTGCCGAGGGCGTGCTCAAGGCACCGGTCGGGGGCTTCGTCAGCGTGAAGGAGGCGGTGCTGCCCTTCGACCGTTTCCCCGACGCCGACAGCCTTCTCGGGCCAGAGATGCGCTCGACCGGCGAGGTGATGGGCATCGATGCCAGCTTCGGGCTCGCGTTCGCCAAGAGCCAGCTGGCGGCAGGGGACAACCTGGCCGCCGGGGGCACCGTGTTTTTCTCGGTGGCGGACCGGGACAAGCCGGGGAGCTTGGAGGCGGCCCGCCGGTTCGTCGCCGCCGGCTTCAGCATCGCCGCCACCTCGGGGACCGCTGCCTACTTGGAGGCCGCTGGCGTGCCTGTGGGCGTCGTGGTCGAAAAGCTTGGGAGCCCTGCTGGCGGGGGGCCCGACGCGGTGGAGCTCATACGTTCGGGGAAGGTACAGCTGGTCGTCAACACGCCAAGGGGCAGGGGCCCTCGTGCCGACGGGGCTTACATCAGACGGGCGGCGAGGCAGTTCAAAGTGCCGCTGGTGACCACCGTGGCAGCAGCGAAGGCTGCTGCCGCCGGCGTGGAGGAGCGGGCCAAGCACCCCTTCACGGTGAAGTCGTTGCAGGAGTACCACGGGAGGCCCGCCTGAGCTCGGCGGCCCGGCGTCTTTTGGCTCGCGGCTCGACTTTGGGCCCCTTTCGCACCGCAGAGAGGGGAGCGGCGGTTGACAGGCCCGGACCGGTCGCCGCCATGCCGGCAGGGGCGGCTGACACGCCGGCAGGGGCAGTCGACATGTCGGTGGAGGTCGCCGGCGTCCGGCTGCCCAACCCTGTGATGACGGCTTCTGGCACTTCGGGGCACGGGGCGGAGCTCGGTGCCTACTTCGACCTGTCGAGCCTGGGCGCGGTGGTGGTGAAGTCGCTTTCCGCCGCCCCCTGGGGGGGCAACCCCCCGCCGCGCCTTCTGCCCTTGCCGGCGGGGATGCTGAACAGCGTGGGCCTGCAGAACGCCGGCGTCGGCCGCTGGGCAGAAGAGCACCTGCCGGCGCTCTTGAAGGCGGGAGCGAGAGTGGTGGTGAGCGTGTGGGCGCGCTCGCCCGCAGGGTACGCAGAGGTGGGGCGACGCCTCGCCGGTGCCCTCCGGGCAGCCGGGCTGGAAACCGGCGGCGGCGGCCAACCCCAGCCCCACGTCGGCGGCCAGCTGCGCCGCAAGGGCAGCGTGGTCGCGGTGGAGGCCAACGTGAGCTGCCCCAACACTGAGGACGGCGAGCGTATGTTCGCTCATTCCCCCGTGGCGACCGCCGCGGCTGTGGGCGCCCTCGCCGAGAGCCTTGGGGGGACGGGCCTGCCGGTGTGGGCCAAGCTTTCTCCCAATGCCGCCAACCTCACCGAGGTCGCTGGCGCCGCCCTGGCCGCCGGCGCCGCTGCGCTCACGCTCGTGAACACTTTGATGGCCATGGCAGTAGACCCCCTCACAGGGCTGCCCAAGCTCGGTGGTGGGGGCGGCGGGCTGTCGGGCCCGGCCCTGCACCCCGTCGCGGTCAGGGCGGTCTACGAGTGCCGCCGCTCGTTCCCCGAGGCAGGGATAATCGGCGTGGGGGGCGTGAGCACTGGCTACGAGGCGGCAGAACTGCTCGCTGCCGGGGCGGACGCCGTGCAGGTGGGCACGGCTACGTTCGCGGACCCGAGGGCGCCAGTGAAGGTGCTCGCCCAACTGGAGCGCTGGTGTTCTGCCCACGGGTTGCGGGCAGCCCGCGAGGTCGCTGGCGGACGGCCTGGCGGCGTCCCGCCGGCGCGCCCACCGAGCGGGGCTCGCGCTTAGCGCCTTTGGCGATGACCCTGCGGACGCCTTGGCCTTGCCCCCAGGCGGCGAGGTAGCGTCTCGTCAATGCCGCCGCCCAGCGCCCCCCCCGAGGTGCGGGACAGGTTGGCCTTGGCGCTGGACTTCGACGACCTCGTCGTGGCCATGCGCTGGGCGCAGCGGATGAAGCCGAGCTTCGGCGTGGCCAAGGTGGGCCTCGAGCTGTGGAGCGGCGCCGGGCCGAGCGCGGTGACGGAACTGGCCGGCCAGGGGTTCAAGGTGTTCGCTGACCTGAAGCTGGCGGACATCCCGAACACGACCTACCGGGCGGCGCGGGTGCTCGGTTCGACGGGCGCGTCCTACTTGACAGTGCACGCGTTTGCTGGTCTGGCGTGCCTGCGCGCTGCCGTAGAGGGGTTCGCCGACGGGGCGGAAAGAGCTGGGCTCAGCCCTCCCACGGTGCTCGCCGTCACCGTCCTCACCAGCGAGGTCGAAGCGCCTGCGGATGTGCTGGCCGAGCGCTGCCGGCTCGCCTCCGAGGCCGGTTGCGGTGGGTTCGTCTGCGCCGCAGGCGACCTCGCGGCGGCCAAGGGGGCCGCCCCCAAGCTGCTTGCCTTCGTGCCTGGGATCAGGTTGGCAGGCGAGGGGGAGGACGACCACGGTCGCCCCTCGACTCCGAGAGCCGCCGTGGCAGCCGGCGCGGACGTCTTGGTGGTCGGCAGGGCGGTGACCGCAGCAGCCGACCCCGACGGAGCCGCCGCCGCGGTGGTGGCCGAGGTGGCTGAAGAGGCCGCACGCTGGCGCTGGACGCGCTAGGGTGCCGTCCATGCCTTTGCCGCCAGCGCTATCCGCAGATCAACGACAGGCCGCGCTCGAGAAGGCCGCCGCTGTCCGCAAGCAGCGTGCCGAGCTCAAGGACCGTTTGAAGATGGGTGCCGTCACCTTGAAAGAGCTCCTCGACCAGGGGCAAAAAGACGAGGTCGTCGGCAAGATGAAGGTGCTCGCCGTGCTCGAGAGCCTGCCTGGCCTGGGCAAGGTCAAAGCACGGAGGGCCTTGGACGAGGTCGGCATCAGCGAGACGCGGCGCGTCCAGGGCTTGGGCGAGCAGCAGCGCCGCAAGCTGCTCGACATGCTGGGCTGACGGGCCCGGCGACAACGCAAGCTCTCGTCGGCCGCCCTTTCGGCGACGGGGCCGATGCGCGGGAGGCGCTCATCTTCGTGGTCTTCGGGCCCGGAGGAGTCGGCAAGGGGACGCTCGTCGGGCGGTTGTTGCAGCTTCGTGACCATCTTTGGCTCTCGCGCTCTTGGACCACGCGCCCGAAGAGGCCGGGTGAGCCTGCGGACGCCTACGTGTTCGTGAGCCGGGACGAGTTCATGCGGCGGGTGAGGGAGGGTGGCTTCCTAGAGTGGACCGAGTTCCCCGGTAACGGCCAGCTCTATGGGACGCCCGTGCTTGCGGCCCCCCCTGGGCACGACATCTTGCTGGAGATCGAGCTCCACGGCGCCCGTCAGGTCAAAGCCGCGTACCCGGGGGCTGTCCTGGTCATGGTAAAGGCGCCCTCCAGGGAGGCCCAAGCCGAACGCCTGCGCCGGCGAGGAGAGGACGAGGACCAGGTGCGCCGGCGCATCGCCGTCGGCGAAGAGGAGCAGCGCCAAGGCGCGAGGCTCGCTGACCACGTAGTCGTGAACGACGACTTGGAGCGGGCTGCCCACGAGCTGGCCGCTATAGTGGACTTGCACCGAAAATGCCAGAAAACCGAGCAACGATGATGGAGCCGCCGATCGAGAAGCTGCTCGAGCGGGTGGACTCCAAGTACACCCTGGTCAGCCTTGCAGCCAAGCGCGGCCGTGAGGTGAACTCCTACTTCAACCAGCTGGGCGAGGGCTTGGGTTCGATCGTGCCCCCTCAAGTCACCTCGATCTCCCGCAAGCCGCTCTCGATCGCTCTCGAGGAAGTTGCGGCCGGCAAGATCACCTTCCACCGGCGCAGCGAAGAGCACCGCCCCGAGGAGCCGGTCATCGCCAGCCTCTAGCCTTGGGGGTGTGGCGAGCGCCCTAGAAGCCAAGACGGTAGTCCTCGGGGTCTCGGGGGGCATTGCCGCGTACAAGGCCGTAGAAGTCTGCCGGCGGCTGAGCGACCGCGGAGCAGTCGTCTTGCCGGTGCTCACCCGAGGCGCGGCCCGCTTCGTGGCACCGCTTACCTGGAGCGCTCTGGCGGCCGAGCCAGCCCGGACATCGCTCTTCGAGCCGAGGGGGGAGCCAGTCCCCCACATCAGCCTCGCGAGGAGGGCGGACCTCGTGGTCGTAGCGCCAGCGACCGCTCGGCTCATCGGTGCTTACTCTGCGGGGATCTCGTCTGACTTGCTGGTCGCGACCCTCCTCGCCACGAGGGCGCCGGTGTTGCTCTGCCCGTCGATGCACACCGAGATGTGGGAGCACCCAGCCGTGGCGGACAACATCGCCCTCCTGCGCCGGCGGGGCGTCGAGGTCTTGGAGCCGGCGGAGGGGCGCCTGGCTGGTGGCGACATCGGCAAGGGCCGTCTCCCCGAACCCGAGGCGATCGTGGCAGCCGCCGAAGAGCTGCTCGCCGGGCGAGGCCGCCCGGCCGCCCGGCTAGAAGCCCATCGCCGCCGGCAGGCCAGGGGGCTAGACGGCGTGCGGGCAGTGGTGAGCGCCGGCGGCACTCGCGAGCCCCTCGACCCGGTGCGCTACCTCGGCAACCGCAGCTCCGGCAAGCAGGGCTACGCTGTCGCGGCCGAGCTGCTCGCCAGGGGCGCGGCGGTCACCCTGGTCAGCGCTTCGGAGCTGGGCGCCCCAGCGGGGGCAGAGGTCGTGGAGGTGGAAACAGCCGCGGAAATGGCCCAAGCAGTGCTGCAGGAGGCTTCGCAGGCCGACGTGGTGGTCATGGCCGCTGCCGTCGCTGACTACCGCCCGGCCGCAACATCGCCGGCCAAGCTCAAAAAAACCGGGGAGCCGCTCTGCTTGGAGCTCGTGCCGACGCTCGACATCCTAAAAGAGCTCGGGTCGCGTCGGCGCCCGGGGCAGGTCCTCGTGGGCTTCGCAGCGGAGACAGCGAGCGGGGAGGAGCTCGTTGCGCTCGGCCGGGCCAAGCTCGCTGCAAAAGGGGCGGACCTGGTGGTGGCCAACGAGGTGGGCAGCAAGGGGCTGGGCTTTGGGTCCGACGCCAGCCGGGCTGTTATCGTGACGGCTAAGAGCGCGCTCGACCTCGGCGTGCTCAGCAAGCAAGAGCTCGCCGCCCGGCTTGTCGACGCCATTTCCGGCTTGCTTACCCACGACGGCAAAGGAGCACGAACAACTTGAGACGCTGGGTGTTCACTTCCGAATCGGTCACCGAAGGCCATCCCGACAAAATGGCCGACCAAATATCCGACTCCATCTTGGACGCGATCTTGGCGCAGGACCCCTTTGCCCGCGTCGCCTGCGAAACGCTCCTCACGACGGGACTTGTCGTAGTCGCCGGCGAGATCACGACCGAGGCTTACGTGGAGATCCCCCAGATCGTGAGGGAAGTCGTCTCGTCGATCGGTTATACGAGCTCCGATGTGGGTTTCGACGGCCTGACCTGCGGCGTCACCGTTTCGATAGGCCAGCAGTCCGAAGACATCGCGATCGGCGTAGACAATGCCTACGAAGTTCGCCAGGGTGTCTCGGGAGAGGACGCTCTTTTCAGCCAGGGCGCCGGCGACCAGGGAATGATGTTCGGCTATGCCTGCGACGAGACCGAGGACCTCATGCCCGCGCCGATCTGGCTGGCACATCGTCTCGCCCAGCGCTTGGCCCAGGTGCGAAAGGCAGGCGTCATGCCGTACCTGCGCCCCGACGGCAAGACCCAGGTCACCTTCGAGTACGAGGGGGGCCGCCCTGTGAGGCTGCGCACCGTGCTGATCTCGACACAGCACAAAGCGAGCGTCGACTTGGGTACCTTGCTGAAGCCGGACCTTCGCGACCACGTGGTCGCCCCCATAGTGCCGGCCGAGTACGCCGACGACGGTTACACCTTGTTGACCAACCCGACTGGCCGTTTCGAGCGGGGAGGCCCGAGCGCGGACACGGGGCTTACCGGGAGGAAAATAATCGTCGATACTTACGGAGGCGCGGCCCGCCACGGAGGCGGGGCCTTTTCTGGCAAGGACCCCTCCAAAGTCGACCGCTCCGGTGCTTATGCAGCCCGCTGGGTGGCCAAGCACATCGTCGCCTCCGGTGCAGCCAGCCGTTGTGAGGTGCAAGTGGCGTACGCGATCGGGGTGGCGCGACCTGTGTCGTTGATGATCGAGCTGTTCGGGACCGAACGGGTCGACCCCGTCAAGATCGAACGGGCCGTAGACGAGATCTTCGACCTCCGTCCCGCCGCGATTATCCGGGACTTGGACTTGCGCCGGCCCATCTACCGCCGCACCGCCGCCTATGGCCACTTTGGCCGTTCTGACAAAGAGCTTACGTGGGAGGTGACGAGCCGGCTGGCCGACTTCAAGGCGGCAGTCGGGCTCTAACCACGTCCGGGCCCCCCTGCGGCCCTGCTCTCGTGGCCAGGGTGCTGCCCGACGTCGCCGGCTTCGAGCGCGAGCTCGATTACCTGGTGCCCCCGGAGCTGGCTGGCGAGGTCCGCCCAGGGAGCATCGTCCGGGCCCCTTTGCAGGGCCGTCGCGTGCGCGGCTGGGCTCTCGCCTTCCCGGTACGCCCGCCCGCAGGGTTGGCGCTCAAGGCACTGAAGGCGGTGAGCAGCTGGGGGCCCGAGCCCGAGCTCGTAGAACTGGCGGCTTGGGCGGCATGGCGGTGGGCGGGCCGCCGGCGCTCGTTCCTCGTGGCCGCTTCACCGGTCAGGAACGCCAAAGAGCTCCCTGCTCCTAAGGCCGCCTCCCCACCCGCAAAGGACGGCCGAGCGCGCCCTGCCCCTAAGGCCGCCTGGCTTCCCGCTGGGCCGTCTCTCGCCCCTACCCCAGCTAGCGCGACCCCAGCTAGCGCTAGCGGAGCGGCGCTGCTCGCCCAGGCTTGGCGCCCAGGAACTCATATCATCCGCCTGCCTCCCGCCGCGGGTGCCACCGAACTGGTCCTCGCGGCGGCAGAGCGCGGCCCGGTGCTCGTCTTGGCCCCGACGGCGGCAAGGGCCCAAGCTGGCAGCGCCGCGCTTCGCTCCCGGGGGGTTGCCGTGGCCTTGCTGCCCGACGAGTGGGCGCAGGCGCGCGCCGGCGCAAGAGTCGTGATCGGCTCTCGGGGCGCCGCCTGGGGCCCGTGCCCGAGTCTCGCCTCGGTGATAGTGCTCGACGCCCACGACGAGGCGTTCGTACAAGGCCAAGCGCCGACGTGGAGCGCTCCGGAGGTCGCAGCCGAAAGGGCGCGGCGAGCGGGGGTACCGTGTTTTTGGGTCAGCCCTTGCCCGACGCTCGAGATGCTGGCTCGTGCCGACGGCGCTTGGGCCCTTTCGCGGGCTGAAGAGCGAGGCGGCTGGGCTGCCCTGTGGGTCGTCGACCGCCGGCGGGAGGATCCCCGTGAGGGGCTATTTTCGCGTCGCTTGGTCTCAGTGCTGCGAGACCCCAGCCGGCGTGTGGTGTGCGTGCTCAACCGCAAAGGCCGCGCGACCCTGCTCGACTGCGCTGCCTGCGGGGAGCTGGCAACCTGCGAGCGGTGCGCTGCGGCAGTGGGGGCGCCGGCGACCTCGCCGGCAGGCAGCGGCAGAGGCCCGCTCGACATTGCGGTACTGGAATGCCGGCGGTGCGGGCAACGCCGGCCTGTCGTGTGCGCCAAGTGCGGTTCGACTGCGCTGCGGGCTCTGCGCCTCGGCGTAAGCGGCGTGCGAGAGCAGGCTGAGGCGCTCGCAGGCAGGCCGGTCGGAGAGGTCACGGCAAGCACGCAACAGTTGCCAGGCGCGCCGGTCCTGGTCGGCACCGAGGCTTTGCTTTACCGAGAAAGCGACGTCCACCGGAGCGGCGGGGCCAAAGTAGTGGCGTTCTTGGACTTCGACCAAGAGCTCCTCGCGCCCCGTTACCGAGCCGGCGAGGAGGCGCTCGCGCTATTGGCCAGGGCGTCTCGGCTCGTAGGAGGTAGGGAAGGCGCCGTGCTGGTGCAGACGCGCTCGCCCGAGCACCCGGTGCTCAGGGCAGCCCTGCTCGCCGACCCGGGGCGGCTCGCTGCGGCTGAGGAGCCAGTGCGCAAGGAGCTGCGCCTGCCTCCGTTTTCTGCCTTGGCGCTGCTTTCGGGGCCGGGGGCCGAGGAGCTGGCGCTATCGCTCGAACGCTCGGCACGAGGCGGCCCCGGAGACCGACGCGCCGGTGTGCCCTGGCCCGGCGCCGAGCTCGAGCTGAGCGAAATGGGTGACGGCCGCTGGCTTTTGCGAGCACCTAGCCATGAGGAGCTCGCCGGCGCTTTGGCGGCAGCCGGCCGGCCGAAAAACAAGGTGCGGGTCGAAGTGGCCCCGGCGCGCCTTTAGCCGTCGGTCCCGGCGTTGGGTTACAAAAGCACACCTGGACGAGCAAAGGGCGTAGGCAGCTACGTATTGCAACTCGGCACTGTGGTGGGCAATATTGCAGGCAGTGGGCAAAGCGGGCCAACGAGGTCGCCGTAGGGCTTACAGCGCGCCCGTTGCCCGGAGAGTGCTCGCTGCAGCGGCGGCTTTGAGCGCGGCTTTGAACTTGGGCGGCTGCGGGAGCTCAAAAGCCGGCGCAGCGGCAAAGCAGACTGTGGCGGTGTTCGAGTTGCACCCGGGCGAGTGCCTGGTCCCCCCCAAACCGAACCCCAACCTGTCGGTCGCCGAGGTGACTGTGGTGCGTTGCAGCCAGCCTCACACCGAGGAGGTCTATTGCGTCGTCCCCTACAGCACGACGCTGCCCGAAAAAGCTCCCTCTTGCCCAGCGGAGCCTTCTCGTTCTTCGGGTTTGCCCAGTCAGGACTACCCTGGCACCCAAGCCCTGGAGACGTTCGCCAACGCCATTTGCCTCGACGAGTTCAGCCCTTACGTGGGCCGCAATTACAAGACGAGCTCTCTCTACTACACCTACCTCTACCCGTCTCCCCGGAGCTGGGACGCTCCTGAGCGACGCGACCGCATGGTTACCTGCATTATCGTGAGCCCTTCGACGGACCTGACCCGCTCTGTAAGGGGGTCGAGGTTGTAGCTGGCCTATCCTGCAAAAGAAGAGAAAGGAGCACCGACCGTGCCGCTGCCTTACGTCTCGACCGCTCAATTGCTGTGCTCGTTCGGCATGGCGCCTTCCACCTTGAACGTGCTCCCTGTCCGAAGGGTGCTCGTGGAGGGCAGGGCCGTTGCGACCGTCGAGGACATGGTGCCCATGGTCAACATCCCACCTTTTGGCATGTGCACGAGCCTTTCTAATCCTGAGGTCGCCTCGGCCACTGCTGCCGCCCTCGGGGCGCTCACACCTATGCCTTGCGTCCCAGTCCCGGCTGGGCCGTGGGAGCCGCCGAGCGCTGCTACACTGGTCGGCGGCGTGCCAGCAGTGGGCGAGGGCGCTGTTTGCAACTGCGCTTGGGGCGGGGTGATCAGCGTTGCGTTCCCCGGCTCGACGAGGACCACTGTAAACTGAGGCCTAGGTAGCTTCGGACATTTCTTGCTCTTCGTTTTTTTCGTTTTTTTTCACCGGCTTCGACCAAGAAAATCCCGATATCTAGCCTGGTAGTGGGCGCACGGCCACGCGCGACGTTATATCTTTACCGCCGTGGTCGCTCGCTGGCCGCCACGGTGGCTCGAGCGTGGCCACAGATGAAGGGGCAACAAAGTCAAAAAGGGAGTGGACGATGCCTACTTATGCAGCACCCGGGGTGTACGTTGAGGAGGTACCCTCGGCCCAGAAGGTCCTGACGGCTGCTGCGACCGCGGTTGCCGCCTTTGTCGGCTTCACCGCCAAGGCTCCGCTCGACGACCCCTCCGACCCCGAGGGCGTGAAGCCCCGGATGGTGACGAACTGGGCCCAGTTCGAAGAGCTCTACGGCGGCTACGCCGATGGTTGCATGCTGCCGATCGCTGTGCGGGGCTACTTCGACAACGGGGGCACGATCGCGTACATCGCTCGCATACCCCACACGGCGCCCTCGGGCAAGCCCTCGGAGCTCGCGCTCCCCGCAGCGGACAAGGCTCTCGGGTCCCCGCTCGAGCTGACTAGCGTCGAGCCAGACGCCAACCTGACGGTGGTGGTCGAGCCTGCCGCCGGCAGCTCCGAGGCAGAAGGGCCGAGCCCGTTCAACTTGACCGTCGTGGAGGCTGGCCAGGCTGTTGAGAGTTTCGAGGAGCTGACGATCACACCGGGCGACCGCAACGTGGAGGCGGTCGTCAACGCGACTTCTACCAAGGTCAAGGTGAAGGTCAACCTCGACGCCTCGGCCGACCTTTCTTCCTTGATCGACGTCATGAAACCGGGCACCTACTCGCTGGTGCCAGCGTCCCCGACGCCAGTGCAGGTAAGCGGGCGGCGCTTCGCTGGCTCAGAGGCGGCGCGCTCGGGCATCAACGGGCTCGCTATCGCCGACGACGTGACGATGGTGATAGTCCCGGACTTGGTAACGGCTGCGACCAAGCCGGACAAGACCGTAGACCTCAGCCTTTGGAAGGCGGTGCAGACCGCCCTCATCACCCACTGTGAACAGCACGGCAACCGCATGGCTATCCTGGACGCCCCGCCGGGGATGACGCCGCAAGAGGTGAAGGAGTGGCGTTCTGAAGTGGCTATGTACGACTCCGCCTTCGCCGCCCTTTACTACCCCTGGATAAAGGTCGAGAACCCGATGCGCTCCAACGGTGCTGACGGAGAGGTGCTCGTACCGCCGTCGGGGCATGTTGCCGGCGTGTGGGCTCGCGTCGACGAGTCGAGGGGCGTTTGGAAGGCGCCGGCCAACGAGACCGTACGTGGCTGCTTGGACGTCGAGTACCCGATAACCAAGGCCGAGCAGTCTGTGCTGAACCCGATCGGCGTCAACTGCATCAGGCCCTTTGGGGCTCGGGGCATCCGCATCTGGGGGGCGCGGACGCTCTCGTCGGGCACGGACTGGCGCTACCTCAACGTGCGGCGCCTGTTCAACATGGTGGAGACCACCATCTTGGACGGGACGCAGTGGGCCGTGTTCGAGCCCAACGACGTGAAACTGTGGGAAGGGGTCAAGAGGACCCTCAACGGTTTCCTCACCGGGCTCTGGCGAGAGGGCGCTCTTTTTGGCAGCTCGGCTGACCAGGCTTTCTACGTGAAATGCGACGAGGAGACCAACCCTCCGCAGTCGATAGACGAGGGCAAGCTCGTCGTGGAGGTAGGGCTCGCGCCGGTGAAGCCGGCGGAGTTCGTTATATTCCGCATCAGCCAGCAAAAGCAGCTCGCCGCTTAGTGCCAGATAAGGAGGAACAATGCCTGCAGAGACAGTTGTAAGAGAAGATCCCTTAGTAGCCAACCATTTCTTCATGGAGATCGACGGAGAGGTCATCAGCCAACTTTCTGAAGTGAGCGGTTTGGACGTCGAGCTCGAGGTGACCGACATCCAGCAGCAGCTCTCCAACGGGCAGTACGCGCAAAGAAAGACGTTCTCCAAGCCCAAGTGGACTGGCGAGCTCACCGTGAAGCGCCTCTCTCCAGTGGACTCGGCCCAGGATCTTCTTTGGAAGTGGTTCAACGCCATCAGGGACAAGGGCATGTCGATCAGCTCTCTAGACCAGCAGAGAAAGAACGGCTCGATAGTGATCTACGATTCCACGCTAAAAGAGATCGCCCGTTGGAACTTCTACAACGCGTGGCCGTCGAAGATATCTTTCGACAGCATGTCGGTCGGGAGCAACGACCCGATCTCGGAAAGCATCACGATCCAGTTCGAGAAGCTAGAGCGCACGAAGTGAGCAGGCAGTGAGCGGGCTCCAGACGGAGTACGAGTTCGTGCTCCCTCGCGGCTACGTGGACGGCAATGGCGCCCTCCACAAGAGAGGGGTCATGAGACTGGCCACAGCGCGCGACGAGCTCGAGCCCCTGCGCGACCCGACCATCACCTCGCCCGACGACCCTCGGCTGACGGTCTTGGTCCTGGCCCGGGTGGTCCGCAGGCTTGGCTCCCTCGAACTGGTGACGACGCATGAGATCGAGGGGCTGTTCGCTGCGGACCTCGCTTACTTGCAGGACTTCTACGGGGTGGTCAACTTCGGTACTCGCGCTGACATCGAGGCGCTGCTCCAGGCGCAGGCCGAGGCCGAGCGCTCCCAGGCGGTGCAGGGCGCAGCCGCCGGGGCTAGCGAGGCGGCACCGTCTCCCGCCGGCGCTAGCGAACCGGGAGCACCGCCTGCCAGCGAGCCGGCAGCTCCGTCGCTTGTTAGCGAGCCGGCAGCTCCGTCGCTTGTTAGCGAGCCGGCAGCGCCTGCCGCTAGCCCCAGCGGGCAGGCACCGTCGCTTGTTAGCGAGCCGGCGCCATCTGCCACCGGCGCTAGCGCCAACGGGCAGGCTGGCGGGCATAGCGCTCACAGCTACGACGCCGTGCCGCCGGCGCTCTGGAGCCGGCGGTCCGCCATAGAGGAGGTTCCGGCGAGGGCGAGGTAGATGACGGTGGTGACGCCCAGATGATGCAGTACCCAACGGAGGAGCTCTGGCAGGAGATCGTGTACCTTGCCTACCACCTCCACTGGCCGATCGACGACCTGTTGGACCTCGAGCACGCCGACCGGGCGCGCCTCGTGCGTGGTGTAGTCGCCCTCAACGCGAGAGCGGCGGAAATGTCGCGCAGCCAGTGAGCACAGTGGCTGACGACTTCAAAGGGGTGGTCCCGGTCACCTCGGAGTTCCTCTTCGAGGTGGACGGGGTGCAGATCGGGGTGTTCGCCGAGGTGTACGGCCTCGAACTTCACGTAGCGGTCGAGGAGTACCAAGAAGGAGGAGAGAACGGTTATGTCCACAAGTTCCCCGGACGGATGGCCTGGCCGCACATCGTGATGAAGGCAGGGATAACCAACAGCGACGCGCTCTTCCAGTGGGTGTCGAGATCTTCGGGTGAAGCTTACGCGGCGGCTGGCAACAAGCTCGCTCGCTGCACCGGAGCGATAACCGCGCTCGGCACTGACGGCAAGCGCCTGCGGGCGTGGGAGCTCGACGGAGCTTTCCCGGTGCGCTGGAGCGGCCCTCGCTTTAGCGCCTCTTCGAGCGACGCCCTGCAGGAGGAGCTCGAGATCGCCCATCACGGCTTTAGGTCCAAGACGTTCAGTGGTACCTAGGAGCAGGGCAGATGGCACTGGCCGAACAAGGTCGAACGAGCCCCGCAGGCTCCGGAGCCACGGACGCCGGCCCTCGTTACCAGCTGGGGCGAGAGGCTAGCCGGCGCTTCGACTTCGCGTGGTGGGGCCGCAGGCGCCCGGGGACAAAAGGACCTTTGCCCGCACCAGGGACCTTGGGGCCGCAGTGCAGCCGGTTTGCCGAACTGGTCGGCCGTTCGTTTGCCGTCCGTCGCAGCCTCGGCCAGCGGCTGGCGTTCCCTCCGCCGCTCGTGCCCTGGCCGGCGCGAACGCCCGAGGAGTACCTGCCCCTCGCCGGCCTGCGCCAGCGCTTCAGGATCTCGCCGTCCGCAGCGGAGAGGAACGCGCGCCTTCAGTGGGAGATAGAGCGGCGCATGAGAGGAGCCGCACTGGCGCGGCCTGCCCGGCGGCTGCCAGCGGAGCTGCTCCCCCGCGCCAGTGCTCGTGCCAGCCAGTCGCGCCTCGGGCGAGGCACGGGGCCGGCGGGAGCGCCACAGCGGGCGGCGAGCGAGCTTGTCTTTGTCGCCAACCCGCCAGAGGTGAGGGCGGCTGCCGGCATAGGTCAGTCTCAAGGCGGGCGCGGGAGCGGCGCGAGATGAGCCTGACCCCGCTACCGGCTGGTGCAGGCAACGGCCACGGCCCTTTGCACAAGGCGGCCAGCCCACCTGCCGGCATGGCCCCGGCCAGCGGGCAGAGAGGTCCCGCTCAGGCAGCTGAGCGGCCGCAAGGCCCTCCCCGGCCGCTTCGCTCGCGGGGCCCCGAAACGGCCGAGCACATAGGGGAGCTGGCCGATGCCCTAGCTGACTATCACCTGACCCAGCAGGAGCGTCGAGGCCTCAACCAACCGGAGGTGTTCTGAGGTGCCGACGAAGGCGCAAAAGGCGTTCCTCCAGCCCGAGAAGGGTGCCAGGATCCCGTGCCTTTTCAACCCGACCGAGCTCAGCTTCAGCCGCGCAAACTCATGGTCTGCGCCCGAAATGCCCGGCAAGGGGGTACCGACCCTCAACTACACCGGGGCGCAGTCGGGCTCGATGAGCTTGCGGCTCTTTTTCGACACGACCGACGAGGGCAAAGCCGTTACGGAGTACACCGACCAGCTGCTAGGCCTCATGGAGGTGGACCCCTCCCTGCCGGGGAGCAACGAGAACACCAACAACGCGAGGCCCCCCTGGGTGCAGTTCCACTGGGGCAGCATGCACTCGTTCAAAGCCGTGGTGTCTTCTGCGTCCGTGACTTTCACATATTTCTCCAGTCAGGGTACGCCGCTTCGAGCTACCGTGGATCTCGCGCTCACCCAGTACGAGGACGGTAAGGTGTTCGGCCCGCAGAACCCTACCTCAGGCACCCCGCACCCCCAGCGCGCGCACCGTGTGCAGCCCGGTGAGACCCTAGACCGGATCGCTTCCACGTACTACGGCAAACCTACCAACTGGAGGGCTATCGCCGACGTGAACGACATCGAGGACCCATTGGCTCTGCGGCCCGGCGCAGTGCTCGCCATCCCCGAGCTCACCTGAACATAGAAAGCGCTAGGAGGCCTCAGCGTGCCTGTTATGACCCTCGCCCCGAGCATCAGCCTCGACGGGGCGGCCCTGTCCCAGCAATGGCAAGACGCCCTGTTGGAGTGCAAAGTGGACCTTGAAATGCTTGCTCCGGGCCAGGCCCGCTTGCGCTTCGTTGACCCGGGCTACGTCCTTGCCCAGTCCGGCATGCTCAAGCTGGGGAGCGCGCTCGGGGTTGGCGTACCACAGGCCGGCACCTTGATAGCCGCCGAAGTAACCGACCTCGCTGTCGAGCAAAGGCAGGAGGAAAACCCCGAACTGGTGGTTACGGCGCTGGACAGGAGCCACCGCATGGGGCGGGGGTCGAGGGTGAAGACTTACCTGAACGCTTCGTACTCGGACATCGTTTCGCAACTAGCTCGCGACAACGGGCTCACGCCCATAGTGCACGAGAGCGGGAGCACGTTCGAGTACGTGCTGCAATTGAGCTCGGACCTCTCTTTCCTAGGCGAGATGGCTGCCCGCACGGGCTTTGAGTGGTGGGTAGAAGGCACTGACCTTCATTTTCAGAAGCCCTCCGCAGGTAGTACGGTCGAGCTCCGGTTCGGCGCGGGCCTCCTTAGCTTCTCCGTGCGGGCCTCCGGTTGCACCCCCGGCAGCGTCGAAGTCAACGGCTGGGACCGGGAAAAGCAGGAGAAGCTCTCTGCGTCAGCGAACCGGCGCTCCCTCGCGCCGGAGTCCGAGTTCGCCGAAAAGGTAGCCGACCCGGACCGGGCGTTCGGCCCGTCCAAGCTCCTCACCGGCGGCCTCGCCGCCCATACCCAAGGGGAGGTGGCGGCGCTCAGCCAGGCTCTTTTCGACTGGGCCGCTGCTTCGTCGGTGCGTGCCGTGGGCGTGGCCGAGGTGAACGCGGCTTTGAGGCTTGGGTCGTCGGTCAAGGTGGTCGGAGCCGGCCCGCTCGCCGGCACGTACCCGCTCACGCGCGTCGAGCACACCTACAGGCCCGGCCGGGGCTTTTTGACGAGGTTTTGGTCCGGAGGACGAGGTTTCGCGGCCAGCGGCCAAGGTGCCTCCCGGTACCCACCTCTCCAAGGCCCGGCCACCCACCACCCCGGCCTAGTGGTCGGTGAGGTGACGAGCATCAACGACCCCAATGAGGCTGGACGAGTGAAGGTGCGCTTCCCTGGGTTGGACGAGAGCCAGGAGAGCGCATGGGGCCGGGTGCTTTCCCTGGGCGGCGGCACCAAGTGCGGGAGCGTCGTGCTACCCGAGGTGGGCGACGAAGTCCTCGTGGGCTTCGAGAACGGCGACCCTCGCCAACCGGTCATCATGGGCGGCCTCTATGGCGGCCGCCTCAAGATCCCCAACTGGCCGGTGAGGGAAGGCAAGGTGTCGGCTCGGCAGTTCACTTCCCGCCTAGGGCACTTGGTCGAGGTCTCTGACGGCGAGAGCGCCGCCGAGCAGTACTTCATGGTGCAACTGGCCGGCGAAGAGCACACCTTGAAAATGAGCAAGCAGGAGACCACCCTATCGGTACCCGCTGGGCAGGCGTTGACTGTAAAGGCCGGGGCTACCGAGGTGTCCTTCTCCACAACCGGGGACATCACCTTGAAGGGGCAGAACGTCACCATCGAGGCCCAACAAAACCTGAAGCTGAAGGGCCTCGGGGTCGATGTGGCGGCCAGCACCCAGCTACAACTGCAGGGCCAAGCCCAAGCAAGCATGAAAGGAGCAATGCTCCAGTTAGAAAGCGAAGGCCCTGCCAGTTTGAAGGGCGCCATTGTCGAGATAAACTGAAAGAAAGGGCGAAAAGTGGCACAGCAAGCAGAAGCCTCCGTAGCGCCCTTCGTCGGGCGTGGCTTCTCCTTTCCCATGGGGGTTGACGAGAACGGCAACCTTCGCCTCACCCAGGGCGCCGAGAACCTCGGCTCGGCCATCTGGGTGGTCCTCTCGACTGCCCCGGGAGAGCGCGTCATGCGCCCGGAGTTCGGCTGCCGGATTTGGGACTTGCTTTTCGAGCCCGTGAACTTCAACACGCTCGGGCTCATGGACCAGGCAGTTCGCGACGCGATCGCCCAGTGGGAGCCGCGGGTGGAGGTTACCGACGTGGACTGCGCCCCCGACGGGCACGATCCTTTCCTCGTACGTATACACATCTCGTACCGTGCCAGGGACACCAACGACCGGCGCAACCTCGTGTACCCGTTTTACGTGATCCCGCGAGAGGAGGCATGAGTGTCGCTACAGGCCCCCAACTTGGACGACCGGCGGTTCCAAGACATAGTCGACGAGGTCAAGCTGCTGATCCCCAAGTACTGCCCCGAATGGACTAGCCACAACCTCTCTGACCCCGGCGTGGCGCTGATCGAACTGTTCGCGTGGATGAGCGACGCGCTCCTCTATCGGCTCAACCAGGTGCCTGAGCGCTTCTACGTCAAGTTCTTGGAACTGATGGGCATCGCTCCCCACCCGCCTACCGCGGCGCGGGCCAACCTCACCTTTTGGCTTTCTACCGTCCTCGGTCACCCCGTGACCGTCCGGCGGGGGGCTCAAGTGGGCGCCCCGGGGCGTGGCAACACGATTTGTTTCGAGACCTTAAGGGATCTAGTGATCTCACCGCCCCGGTTGATAGCTGCTCTGACGTGCTTGGGCGGCACGGGGACGGCCGCGTTGGCCGATGTCTGGGACGACCTTCGTTTCCCCGCCAGTGTGCTCCGTTGTTTTCGGTCCCTGCCCAAACCGGCTCCTGGTGACGCCCTGTTCTTGGGTTTCGCCGACAGCCTCGCCGGCACGGTCCTCCGCCTCCGAGTCGAAGCTATGTGCCCGACTGGTATCGGGATCTACCCGTCCCGCCCCCCGCTGCAGTGGGAGGCGTGGTCGGGAGAAGCTTGGGTGAGCGTCCCTGTGTACTCGGACACGACGGGCGGGTTCAATCGCGACGGCGAAGTTGTCTTGCTCCTCCCGCTTGCCCACGAAGCCCTGGCACTAGGCACCACGCGGGCGTACTGGCTGCGGGTGGTCATGGTCCCGACTGCGCCGGGGGAGCCGACCTATCAGGCTTCGCCTGAAGTGCGCTCTATAGTCGCCGAGGCCTTGGGCGGTACCGTCCCGGCCGAACATTCAGTCGAGCACGGCCCGGAAAGGCTCGGGCGGTCCAACGGGTTGCCTGGCCAATCGTTTTTTCTCGCTCACCCTCCCGTCTTGGCCCGGCGGGAAAACGAGGTCTTACAGGTCGTCCGCGGCCAGGAGACGGAAAACTGGCAAGAGGTCGAAGATTTCAGTGCCTCCGGGCCGGCTGACCACCACTACGTCCTAGAGGGTGCTTCGGGCAAGGTGATTTTTGGGCCGCGAGTGCGCTACCCAGACGGGACTTGGCGCCAGCACGGGGCGGTCCCAGCTGTAGGGGCGGAGCTGGTCATGTCGTGTTACCGCCACGGCGGTGGCTCGGAGGGCAACGTCGGGGCGGGGGCCCTCACGAGCCTGCGGAGCACGGTCGCGTTCGTGGACCGGGTGGTAAACTTCGAGGCAGCCCAGGGCGGTGCCGACGCGGAGCCCGTCGCCGATGCGAAAAAGAGGGGCCCGCTGTCGTTGCGTACCGGCCAGCGGGCGGTGACGCCGCGCGACTTCGAGCGGCTGGTGTTGGAGTCTTCCACAGAGGTCGTACGGGCGCGGTGTTTGGGCCCAGACAGGCCTGGTGGGCCGGTGCGGCTCCTGGTCGTCCCCAAAGTCCGCCGTTCTCCCGAAGCCCACACGATCGACGATTTCGCTCTCAGCGAAGGGCTCGTAAGAAGGATCTCCGAGTACCTGGAGCCCCGTCGGCTGCTCGGGGCCACGGTCGAGATCTCCACCCCGTACTACCAGGGGGTAACGGTGGCCACCCACCTCCACGTGTCGCCGACAGCCAGCGACGACACGCTCGCCGCCATACGCGCGGACGCCCTGCTCGCTCTTTACTCGTGGGTCAACCCGCTCTCGGGGGGGCCGGACGGTGACGGCTGGCCGTGGGACACTGACTTGAACGCAGCCTGGCTGGCCCAGCTGCTCGGACAACTGCCCGGCGTGGAAAGGGTCGACGAGGTCCTACTGTTCGAGTGCGACCTTCGCACCGGCCGCCGCTACGGCCAAGCTAAACAGGTGCTGCGCTTGGACGACCGCAGCTTGTTCCTCTCTGCCCCCCACCCGCTCCCCGTCGTTGGCGAGGAGGCCGTCCCTGCCCCGCGTACCGCCTCTCCGAGCCACGCAGTGGTGGTCGTGAAATGACAGCGCCGGCGCTTGGGACTGCGGCCAGCTCGGTCCGAGCCGGCCCGGGCTCGAGACGGGCGGACTGGCTCGCCGGCCAGTTACCCGTGGGAATGCTCGACGACGACTTCTTCTACCGGTTCGTGTCCATGTTCCAAGAGGAAGCCGGTACCTACCTGGACGGCGTAGACAACCTCGAGCACGTCTTGAGCCCAGCGGTGGCACCGCCGGCCATGGTGCGCTTCCTCGCCGCCTGGCTGGGCCTGCCGCCGCTCGACCCTTCTTTGGACGAGGTCTACCAGCGTAGGTTGGTGAAGGCGGCGGCCGAGCTGCGCTGGTTGCGAGGGACCAAGCGCGGGCTAGAGAAGTTGTTGGAGCTACTGACCGGGGGACCGGTCAAAGTGGTCGACTCCGGAGGAGTCGTCGGCCCCGGAGAGGCGGCGGAACGGGCGCCCCACGTGCGGGCCCGGGTCGAGAGCACGGGGTGGCTCCCAGAGGCCGACTTCGTGGAGGTGGTGCGCGACGAGGTGCCGGCAAACGTAAGCCTGGAACTGTTCGTGGGGGAGCGGCGGCTTTGGCCGCGGCTGGTGAGAGGGGGCGACTGAGCTCGTGGCAGTTGACGTTGTCTGCCCGACCTGCAACACACTGAGCCACCTGCAACAGGTCGAGCGTGACGCAACCTGTTTTTGCCCGACCTGTGACTACCCACTTTTCTGGGCCGAACTGGCAAGCTTCGCACCTAGCCCCGACGGCCAAGGCGCCACGAACGGTGACGGCGGCCGGCGCCGGCTCCCGGGCACAGAGGGCCGTGCGACCCCTGACAAGCTCGCCTGCCCAGCTTGCGTCGAGCCCAACCTTGTCACGGAGAGCTATTGCGTGCGCTGTGGGGCGGACTTGCACCCCAAGCCGCCGGCGCCGCCTTACGTGGCGCCGCCGCCAGCGCCAAAGACGGCGCTGCCTACTGAGGCGGTGGTCGTTACCGCCCGGCGCCGGCGGCTGTGGCCTTGGGTGGCGTTTGCCGGTTTGCCTATCGTCGGCCTGGTGAGCTGGCTTTTGGTCAGTTATGTTTGACCACGTGCCGGCCAAGCCCGCTTGGCACGGTGGCTGCAGTTGCTTTGGCCCTAGGAGGTACTCGCGCCAGGGTGGTGCTCGGCGCCTGGGTCTTTGGGGTGTAGGCCGAGCTCAGCCTCAAGACCAAAAGCGTGCCCAGGGTGGCGAAAGCGGCCACGGTGACGGCCAGCACCAAGGCCCGCGTTACCCACTCCGCCAGCCAGGGTGACTGCACGAAAGTAGAGGCAGCCGTCACCGGCGCACCGCGCGCCGCCGCCTGCACCGTGAAGGGCAGCCGCTGTGGGGCCCCAAGCACAGGTCGCCGGCGCCGGACGCGGGCTCGTACCCGGAGCTCGCCACCGGGAGCTAGCCGGGCTTGTGCCGCTTGAAAGCGCACGCGTACCCCTGCCGCGCTGGGCCCGGAAAGCAGGACGAGCTGGGGTTGTTGCCCCCGGTTGGCGAGGGTGACGACGAAGCGCCCCTGCCAACCACCGAAAACTTGGTCGGGGACGAAGACCTGGACGGTGGCGGTCTCCACCACGGCTAGGTCGAGGTCCGCTGAGACCGGCAGCGGGAGGGCGTTGCCTGTCGCCGGGTCGAGGGCAGTCGCTCGGATCCCCACGCTGAGCGTGCAAGCCGTGTAGCCCGTCGGCACCGACAACTGGGCCGTGGCGAGGCGCGTTTCGCCCGGCCGGAGCGGGCCTACCAGCGGGGGCGCAGTGGCCCACTCGGGAGGGAGCCCGATCAGCTCGATCTTTGCTCGTACCCAGGTGGTGGCATCGTTGCGGACCGCTAAGCGCAACTGGGCCTGCTCGCCGGGCACTACTTCGGCTCTCGGGCCCAAGCCGAGGGCCAAGGGGGGTGGCACCTCGCTCCCGGGCGCGCCGGTCCAGAGGAACTGCCCGAGGGGTGCGGCTAAGCCGCCGGAGGCTGGGGAACCGTTCAAGGGCCGTTCAAGCGCTGGGCAGGCTCGTGGGGGTCACCGGGGGCGTCGTCGCGGTGGGCTCGGGGGTGGTGGTCGTAGTCGTGGTGGGCTCGGTGGTGGTGGTCGTTGTCGAGGTGGTGGTCGTTGTCGTGGTGGCCGTGGTGGGCTCGGTGGTCGTGGGCGCCTCGGACGTGGTGGTGGCCGCCGAAGTCGCCGGCGACGCCGTTGCAGGCACGGTCGCGCCAGTCAGGGGCGGCGTGGTCGTTGTAGTCGTGGCGACGGTAGTGGTCGGGCGGGGCTCGGTGGTCGTCGTGGTGGGACGAGGCCTGGTCGTGGTGGGACGAGGCCTGGTCGTGGTTGTGGCAGGCCTAGTCGTGGTGGCTGAGGGCAGCCGCGTCGTGGCAGTAGTCGCCGGGGGCTGGGCCGTAGTTGGCCGGGCGGCGGTCGTGGTTGGGGACGGAAGCGAGGTGGGAACGTTCGTCGCCGGCGGAGCCGTTGTTGAGCGCGCCACAGCTG
>Ga0209061_1000531_pt1 | contig 92008 bp, 82 predicted proteins | sample Coa_R1_10_FD_187157 | JGI IMG/M metagenome (GOLD analysis project Ga0209061, IMG submission 187157) | Surface soil microbial communities from Centralia Pennsylvania, which are recovering from an underground coalmine fire - Coalmine... | ecosystem: Environmental > Terrestrial > Soil >...
GATGGACCGCGCCGCGGCCACGATGGAGCGTGTCGGCATCCCGCGCGCGAAGGACCGCCTGCGCTCCTACCCGCACGAGTTCTCCGGCGGCATGCGCCAGCGCGCGATGATCGCGATGGCGCTCTCGTGCTCGCCGTCGCTGCTGATCGCCGACGAGCCGACGACCGCCCTGGACGTGACGATTCAGGCGCAGATCCTCGACGAGCTGCGCACGCTGCGCTCGGAGACGAACGCCGGCGTCATCCTCGTCACCCACGACCTCGGCGTCGTTGCCGACATCGCCGATCGCGTGATCGTCATGTACGCGGGCCGCGTCGTCGAGCAGGGCACGCTCGACGAGATCTTCTACGACCCCCAGCACCCGTACACCTGGGGCCTGCTCGGCTCGATCCCGCTGCTCGACTCCGACAAGGCCGACCGGCTGCCGGCGATCCCCGGCGCGCCGCCGTCGCTCATGAACCCGCCGCAGGGCTGCGCGTTCCGCCCCCGCTGTCCGCACGCGTTCGAGAAGTGCACCGAGGTGCCGGCGCTGGAGAACCGCTCGCCGGAGAGCTCGGACTCGAAGGACCGCTGCTTCCTCTCCGCGGAGGAGAAGAAGAAGCTGCGCATGGTGGGCGAGCGGATCGGCCTCGCCGCCGGGGTGGAGGTATGACCGCGCCGACCGAGGAGGAGGGAGAGCGGCCGTGACTGAACCGAGCAAGGAGGGCGAGCCCGTGGGCGAGCCGACGAGTCGCGACGGCGGCGCGCCCGAGGCGGGTGGGAACGGCTCGGGCCGCCTGCTCGAGACAGAGCACCTCCAGGTGCTCTTCCCGGTGAAGGCCGGGGTGATCGTCGACCGCACGGTCGCGCACGTCCATGCCGTGGATGATGTCTCGATGCACCTCGAGGCGGGCGAGACGCTCGGCGTCGTCGGCGAGTCCGGCTGCGGCAAGACGACGCTCATCCGCGTGATCGTGCGGCTGATCGAGTCGACCGGCGGCTCGATCCGCTTCCGCGGCCAGGACATCACGCACGGCGGGCGGCGCGTGATGGAGCCGATCCGCCGCGAGATGCAGATGGTCTTCCAGGACCCGCAGGCGTCGCTTAACCCGCGCAAGCGCGTCGGCCAGATCCTCGCCACGCCGCTGCGGCTGCGGGGCGTCGAGCGCGACAAGGTCGCTTCCGAGGCGCGTCAGCTGCTGGAGCGCGTCGGCCTCCCGCGCGACGCGCTCGGCCGCTTCCCGCACGAGTTCTCCGGCGGCCAGCGCCAGCGGATCGGGATCGCCCGGGCGCTCGCCGTCAACCCGCGGGTGATCCTGCTCGACGAACCCGTCTCCGCGCTCGACGTCTCCATCCAGGCGCAGGTGATCAACCTGCTCGAGGACCTGCAGAACGAGTTCTCGCTGTCGTTCGTGTTCGTCGCCCACGACCTGTCGGTCGTCCGCCACGTCAGCGACCGGATCCTCGTCATGTACCTCGGCAAGGTGATGGAGGTCTCGCCCGCCGAGGAGCTCTACCGCAAGCCGATCCACCCGTACACGTCGGCGCTCATGAGCGCGATCCCGATCCCGGATCCGCACCGCAACCGCTCCCGCGAGCGGCTCGTCGTCGGCGGGGAGCCGCCGAACCCGATCAACCCGCCGAGCGGCTGTCGCTTCCACACCCGCTGCTCCCGGGCGACCGACATCTGCCGCACGAGCGAGCCGCCGCTCACCGAGTACGCCGGCGGCCATCTCGCCGCCTGCCACCACCCGCAGAACGTCACCGAGGAGGAGATCGCGGAGTCGACGCGGTCCGACGCCTCGCCCCTGTCCGCCGGAGACGAGACCCCGGACCTCGTCCCGGCGTGAGTCCCGGCGCCGGATGGCCCGGACGTGCGGGTCACGGGCTTCCCGGACGTGCGGCGCCACGCATCCCCGGGGGCGCGGGTCGCGGCGTCGGGCCGCCGGCCGAGGACTCGCTCGCGGTGCTGCTGCTGCGCGGCAGGCTCGAGGGCTTCGAGCTCGAGGAGCACGCTCGCTCGCTGCTCTCGATCCCCCGTGTGATCGCGCTCGAGGCGACGCGCGCTCGCGCGCCGCGCATCCTCCTGGAGGGGGCGGCGCTCCGCCAGGCGCGACGCCTGCGCTTCCCCGGACGCGTGCGGCTGCTCGTGGTCTACCACCCCGCCCAGTACGCGCTGGCGCGCGGGCTGCGCGACCGCCACGATGCGGAGCTCTGGTACGTGGAGCCGCATCCCGACGACGCCTGGGTCCGTGCCGGAAACCCCGAGCTGCAGGAGGCCGACGCGCTCGCCCGCGAGCGTGCCGTCGCCCTGTTGCCCCGGGTCGACGCCACGAGCGTGCAGGACGAGGCGCTCCGCGTCCGCCTGCGCGAGCTCGACGTGATCAACCCGTACGCGTTCGTGCCCGCGGAGCGGCGCTGGCGCGGCCGGCTGTGAGCGCCTGAACGACCGATGGGCGGCCCGTTGCGAGCCGATTAAGCGCGGCTCGCAACCCGGGCGCGCCGGCAATACAGTCGGCACGACCGTGAAGGATGCGCGGCCATGAGATCCCGCACCGGCTCGGCGCTCGCGTTCGTCTGCGGCCTCGCGCTCGGCGGCGTCGCGCTCGCCGGATGCGGCGGCGGGTCCCGCGCCCGCACGAATGACGCGGCGCAGGGCGAGGGCACGATCCGCATGACGCTCTCCGGCGTGCCGACGCTCGACCCCGCCCGCGCGCTCACCGCTCAGCAGACCGAGCTCGACTGGGCGCTCTACCTCGGCCTGCTCACCTACCGCCACGCCTCGGGCGTCGCCGGCACCCGCGTGATCCCCGGCGCCGCGGCGGCGCTCCCCCGGGCGAGCGACGGCGGGCGGCTCTACACGGTGACGCTGCGGCGGGGCCTGCGCTTCTCCGACGGGCGCCCGGTGCGGGCCTCCGATGTCGTGTGGAGCATCGAGCGGGCCCTCCGCACCGACGACAGCCCGGTGCGCCCGCTGCTCGTCCCCGTCGTCAAGGGCGCGGCCGCGTTCGTGTCCGGCGACGCCCGCTCGCTCTCCGGGGTCGCCGCCGACGACGCGCGCGGCCGGGTCACGATCCGCCTGCGCCGCCCCGACGCGGCGTTCGACACGCTCCTCGCGCAGCCTGCGCTCGGGATCGTTCCGGCGGGCACGCCCGTGCGTCAGCCGGCGGGTCATCCGCCGCCCGGCGTCGGTCCCTACCGCCTGCGCGCCGTCGATGCCGGCCACTCGTTCACGCTCCAGCGCAACCCATATTGGAGGGCGCTTCCCGGCATCCCCGCCGGTCGGGTCGAGGTCGAGGTGTTCCTCTCCCGACACGTGCGGGCGAGCGCGCTCGCCGTCCTGAACGGGGTGCTCGACGTCGCCGATCCGGCGCAGCCGCTCCCGCCCGGCGTGCTTGCGCAGGCACGCCGCCTCGGCGAGGAGCGAACGATCGCCGGTGGTCCGCTCCTCGCCGCGGTGTTCCTCGACACGACCGTCCGGCCGTTCGACGCCGCGCCGGCGCGCGAAGCGGCGCTCGCGGCGATCGGCGGCGAGACGGCCGCCCGCGCGGCCGCGCGCGATCTCGCGGCCACGTGCGACGTGGTGCCCGTGACGACCGGCTCCCCGACACCCGTCGGCTGCCCCGCCGGCATCTCGTCCCGCCCCGCCGAGGGTCCGCCGGGCGGCGGGGCGCTCACCGGCGAGGAGTTCGCGGCGGGCACCTTGAACGACGCCCGGGTGCTCGCCGCGCGCTCGGGAACGCTCGGCGCGCCTGTCGTCGTGTGGGCGCCGCGCACCGGGCCCGTCCGCAACTGGATGGCGGCCGAGGCGGCGACGCTCCGGGCGATCGGCTACGCCGCCCGGGTCCGGACCGCGCCCGACGCCGCGTACCGGTCCGCGCTCGCCGCGCTCCTGCCGCGCGTTGCGGGCGGACGCGCGAGCGCGTCGAGCGGCGGCTCGTCCTCGGGCCGCTCGGGCGCCTCGAGCGGCGGCTCGTCCTCGGGCCGCTCGGGCGCCTCGACCGGCTCGCTCGCCGGCCGCTCGCTGCTCGCGCGGCGCTCGTCCAAGGCGGGCGCGGCGACGGTGGGCGCGGCCGCCGTCGTCGGCGGACGCCTTGCGCGGACGGTGCGGGTCCCGGCGGCCGGCGCGGTCCCGATCGTCCTCGGTCCCGACGTCCCGCTGCGCGTCGCCCGCCGCGCCGCTCACCGGGTCATGTTCGCGCAGCCGGAGGTGCCTGAGCTCATGTCGTGGCGGATGGACGCCGCGGCCTCCGTCGTCGACCCCGTCGAGGGGCTCGACTTCACCTCGCTGCGGCTCCGCTGAGCGTTGCTACTTCAGCTCGAACGAGGTGAAGTCCCAGCCGTACACGGGGTTGAGCACGAGCGCGCCGACGTTGAGGCGGTCGGAGACGAATTCCGGGAACACCGGGTACCCGTACGGCACCACGTACGCTTTGCGGGCGACGTACTCGTCGAGCTTCTGCCACGCCGGGACCGAGCTCGACAGCTTCGTGGAGGGGATCACGCCGAGCCTTGAGACCTCGGAGTTGATGTGCGGGTCGTTGACCTCGCCGAAGTTGAGGTTGTTCGTCTTCAGGATCGCGCTCCCGTCGAGCAGCACGCCGTAGTAGTCCATCGGGTTGGGGAAGTCCTCGATCCACTCGTACTCGCCGGTCTGGGGATGCAGGCGCAGCTCCCCGATCGTCTGGGCGTAGACCGAGGACGCGATCACCTTGATCGTCGCCTTGAAGCCGATCTCGTTCAGGAACTGCGTGTAGTACGTCATCCACGGCTGGGTGGGGGCCCCGCTCTGGGCCCACACGGTGACCGGCGTGCCGGCCATCCCGGAGCGCTTCACGAGCTGCTTTGCCTTGGCGATGTCGCCGGTCCGCGAGGAGCCGTACGGGCAGGGCGCGCTCGGATGGCCGGGCACCGCCGGAGGCAGCAGGAAGCACGCGGGCGAGAGCGTCCCCGACGCGATCCGGTCGAACGCGGAGCGGCTGAGGCCGACGGCGACCGCCTCCCGCGCGAGGAAGCTCGAGAACGGCTTCTCCTTGACGTTCATGAACACGTACCACGTCGAGATGCCGAGCGGCGCCAGCTTGAACCGGTCGGCGGCCTTCGCCCTGATCTGGGGCAGGAGGCTGCCGGGAACCGTGTCGTTGTAGTCGAAGACGTCCGTCGAGTTGTTCAGCACCGACTCCGCGTTGGAGGCGACGTCGGCGTTGATCTTGACGACGATCGTGCTGGCGTGGCCGGAGGGGATGTTCGGAATGTGCATCTTCGCCCAGTACGGGTTCGTGACGAGCGTGTAGGACTGGTTGACGACGACGCTCTTCACCATGTACGGCCCGACGCCGGGCGGCGGGTTGTTCGCCTCGTTGTGCATCGGGGTTCCGGCCGGGACGAGTCCGAGCGCCGGCAGCGCGAGCACGTTCTCGAACGCGCCGTAGGGCTTGGTGAGGTGGATGACGATCTTGCCGGTCTTGTCGTTGGTCACGATCCCGCTGATCGTCTTCGCCTTGCCCGCGGCGTAGGCGGCGGCGCCGATGACGCGCGGCGTCATGAACTGGCCGGAGCCGCCCCACGGGATCTTCACCGCGCGCTCGAACGCGTACGTGAAATCCGAGGCGACGACCGGCTTGCCGTTGGAGAACACGAGGCCCTTGCGCAGCGTCATCGTGTACGTGCGCCCGCCGTCGGTGATCGCCGGCAGCGCTGTCGCGAGCCCGGGCATGAGCTTCGTGCCGGCGGTGCCGTTCGCGCGGTGGTAGGTGAGCAGTCCGGTGTAGACGACCGAGTTGACCTCGAAACCCTGTCCGGAGTAGTCGAAGCCCGGATCGAGCGACTGCGGGAACGCCGACTCGACCATCGTGACCGTGCCACCGGAATGGCCGCCACCGGATCCCCCGGAGGTTGTCGTGTGCTTCGAGGAGCCGCCGCCTCCGCCTCCGCCGCCGCAGCCGGCCACGGCCAGCGCGGCGCCCGCGGTCACAGCGAGCGCGACGATTCTGTGCTCATGTCTCCTCACCGACCACCCTCCCCGGGCTTCGTGCCGATCCGGCGGGACACGATAACGGCTGGCAGCGGCCCGGCGGTGCGCATGTGCCGGATCGGCGAGCGCGGAGGTAAGGGGAGGGACGCCGCGGACTAAGGGGTGGCGGCGGTGAGGACGCTCCATTTGCCCGATGTGCGGGGCGGGGTCGCAGTCCATTCTGAGATCACGTTGTCACCGGATCTCAGGAGAACAGAATGCATCCCCAGCTCACCGGAATCATCGCCACCGACCACCTCGCCGCGCTCCGGCAGGGCCGCGGCCACACCTCGCGTCTCCCCGCCGGTCGCCTATGGCGATACTTGCACGATGCGCGCGAGGCTGAGCAGTCGACGCTTCATCGGACGGGAGGGCGAGCTCGCTGAGCTCGAGCTCGCCGCGCGCGAGGCGGCGGCAGGCCGGCCCGGTCTCGTGCTGCTCGGCGGCGACTCGGGCGTCGGCAAGACCCGCCTGATCGCGGAGCTCGAGCGCCGGCTCCGGGGCGAGCAGGTCCCAGCCGGCGCGACGCCGGTCACGCGCCCGCTCGACCGCGACGGCGCGCCCGCCGCCTCCACCGGCGAGGCGCCGCTCGTCCTGCGGGGGGACGCCGTCCAGGCCTCCGACGGCGAGCTTCCCTACGCGGCGCTGCTCGGGGCGCTCCGGCCACTCGTGCGCGCCGGGGACCCGGTCTTCGCCGAGCTCCCGGAGACGACGCGCGCCCAGCTCGCCGCGCTCCTGCCCGGGCTCCAGGGCGGCCCGTCGCGACCGCCGGCCGGCGATGCCGAGGGCAGCGCTCGGATCGCGCTGTTCGAGGCGCTGCTCGCGCTGCTCGATCGCCTCAGCGAGCGCGCCCCGCTCGTGCTCATCCTCGAGGACATGCATTGGGCCGACCGCCCGACGCTCGCGTTCGTCGGCTTCCTCGTGCGCAGCCTGCGCGACGAGCGCGTGCTCGTGCTGCTCAGCTACCGGACCGACGAGCTCTATCGCCGCCACCCGCTGCGCCCGCTCCTCTCCGAGCTCGAGCGCACGGACGGCGCGCGACGGATCACCCTCGATCCGTTCGACCGCGAGGAGCTCGCCGAGGCGCTCACCGACATCCTCGGCGCCCCGCCCGAGCCGGGCCTGCTCGCGCGTCTGCTCGAGCGCGGCGAGGGCAACGCGCTCTACACCGAGGAGCTGCTCGCCGCCGGCCTCGACGGCCGCGGCGCTGCGCCGCAGTCGCTGAGCGACGCGTTCCTCGGGCGCATCGAGCGGCTGTCCGCGGACGCCCAGCGGGTCGCGCGGGTGCTCGCCGTCGGCCGCGGGCTCGACGAGCCGGCGCTCGCCGAGGTCAGCGGCCTCGACGAGGTCGCGCTCCGCGAGGCGCTGCGCGAGGCGGTCGCCGAGCAGGTGCTCGTCGCCGTCGCCGACGGCACGTTCGGCTTCCGCCACGCGCTCCTGCGCGAGACGCTCTACGACGATCTGCTCCCCGGGGAGCGCGGCGCCCTGCACGCCGCGATCGCGCGTCGCCTCGAGCGGGAGCTTGAGCAGCGCGGCGAAGACGACGACGAGCGGCTCGCCCACATCGTCTCGGTCGCCTTCCACCACTTCGCCGCCGGCGATCAGCCGGCGGCGCTGCGGACGAGCGTCGCCGCCGCCGACGCCGCCTGCTGCGGGCGCGCGTTCGAGCAGGCGGCGGATCTCTACGAGCGCGCGCTCGCGCTGTGGCCGCGCGTCACCGACCCCGAGACGCTCGTGTCGATCGACCACGCCGCGCTGCTGTGGCGCGCCGCGGTGACGCAGTCGACGCTCGACGTGCGCTCGCGCGCCGAGACGCTCCTGCGCGAGGCGCTCGACGAGCTCAACCGCGACGCCGATCCCGCGCGGTACGCGAGGTACCTCACCCGTCTGAGCGCGATGCTCTGGTCGCTGAATCGCGGCGACGAGGCGGTGCTCGCCGGCAAGCAGGCGCTCGAGCTGCTTCCCGACGGCGACCCCCAGCGGCCGCACGTGCAGGGCTGGCTGGCGAAGCTGCAGTTCCTGCGCGGCCGCTTCCGGGAGGCGCGGGATGAGGTCGAGGTCGCGCTGCGCGACGCGCGCGCGTTCGGCAACGAGCACGCGGTGGCCGATCTGCTCGACACCCGCGGGATGGTGCTGACGGCACTCGGCGAGACCGAGCGCGGAATCGAATCGCTGCGCGACGCGATCGCGCTCGGCCGCAAGCACGACGAGGTCGAGCGCATCGCCACCTCCTACGCGAACCTCGCCGACATGCTGCTGTTCGCGGGCCGCGGGGCGGAGGCGCTGCAGGTCGCCCGGCAGGGGCTCGAGGAGACGCCGCCTGAGCACGTTCGGGCACACGACTGGCTCACGCTCGTGCTCTCCGAGGTCGCCTTCGCCTGCGGGGACTGGCCGCTCGCCGAGCGCTGCCTGTCGCCGATGCCCAAGCGGCTCGGCGGGATCCTGTTCATCTTCCGCATGCTGCGGGTCGCCGAGTTCGCGCTCGGCACGGGGGACGAGGACCGGGCGGCGGACGCGCTCGAGCAGATCGCCGAGCCCGTCGCGGCGTCGACCGAGCCGCAGTGGATCGGGCTCTACGGCGCGCTTGCCGCCGACCTTGCCGTCCGCCGCGGCGACCTCGACGGGGGGCAGCGGGCCGTCGCGGAGGCGCTTGACCGGATGGAGGTCTGCACCGAGGACATCGCGCGCATCGCGCGGGTGAGCCTCAGCGGGATCATCGTCGAGGCCGACCGCGCGCAGCGGGCACGGGACCTCGGGGACACAGGGGCGCGGCGGGACGCGCTCGCTCGCGCCCGGCTCCATCTCGGGCGCCTCGAGGCGTGCGCGGAGGATGGCGGTCCGCAGGAGCGGGCGCGCGCAGTCCACGGCCGCGCCGAGATGGCCCGCGCTCGCGGACGCGGCGCCGCGACCGCGTATGGGCGAGCGGTCCGCGCCTGGCAGGAGCTCGAGATGCCCTACCCGGCGGCGATCGCGAGCTGGCGGCGCGCCGAGTGCCTGGCCGCCGACGGCGACCGTGACGGCGCCGCGGCCGCCGCCGGCGAGGCAGTGGCGCTCGCGCGGGCGCTCGGCTCGGCGTGGCTCGAGCGGGAGGTGCGCAGCCTCGAGGAACGGGCGCGGCTCACGGGCATCAGGCCGTCGGGGGACGGCCGGGCGCCGGCCGGCGGGGCGTCGGGGGACGGCCGGGTGCCGGCCGGCGGGCCGTCGGGGGACGGCCGGGCGCCGGGCGACGGGGCGATCGTCAAGGACCCGTTCGGGCTCACCGACCGCGAGCGCCAGGTGCTCGCGCTGCTCGCCGAGGGGGCGACGAACCGGCAGATCGGCGCGGCGCTCTACATGGCCGAGAAGACCGCGAGCGTCCACGTCTCTCGGATCCTCGCCAAGCTCGACGTGCGCGGCCGCACCGAGGCGGCCGCCGTCGCCCACCGCCTCCATCTCACCGCGCCCCCCGGCACGATCGCGCGCCCCGCCGCTCCCGGCACCGCCGCGCGCCCCGCTCCGCCCCGCGCGACCGCGCGCCGGTAGGTTTTTGCGCCGAGTGTCCTTTTCGGGCGCCCGCCGTTCGTTCACCGGGTGAAGCCGGCACCGGTCGGCACGTCGAAAGGAGCAGCACATGCCTCAGTACGCAGCACTCGTCTATGAGCCGGGCGACCCCGACTGGAGCACGCTCGACACGCCCGAGAAGGAGCGGACGATGGGGGAGTACGGCGCGTTCGGCGCGGCCGCGGCGGCGGTGCTGCGCGGCGGCGCGGCGCTCTACCCGACGAGCACCGCGACGATGGTCCGCGTCCACGACGACAACGTGCTCACGAGCGACGGCCCGTTCGCGGAGACGAAGGAGGTCCTCACGGGCTTCTACCTGATGGAGTGCGCGGACCTCGACGAGGCCGTGCGCTGGGCGTCGCAGATCCCGGCCGCGCGCACGGGCGGGGTCGAAGTCCGGCCGATCATCGACTTCGGTGGCTCGGCCGGTTGAGCAGTTCGACGAGCGCGCGGCCCTCGGTGGCTCGGCCGGTTGAGCAGTTCGACGAGCGCGCGGCCCTCGGTGGCTCGGCCGGTTGAGCAGTTCGACGAGCGCGCGGCCCTCGTCCGCCTCGTGCGGGACGAGGGTGCGCGCGTGCTCGCCACGCTCGTGCGCACGACCGGCTCGTGGCAGCTCGCCGAGGACGCGGTGCAGGACGCGGTCGTGCGGGCGCTCGAGCGCTGGCCACGGGACGGGATTCCGCCGGAGCCTCGCGCCTGGCTGACCGTCACCGCGCGCCGGCGCGCGATCGACCTCATCCGCCGGGAGGTGCGCCGCGGTGACAAGGAGGTCGCGGCCGCGGCGCTGCGGGAGCTCGACGCGGCGGAGCCGCCGGAGGGCGACGTCGTCCGCGACGACCTCCTGCGGCTGCTCTTCACCTGCTGCCACCCGGCGCTCTCCGTCGAGACCCAGACGGCGCTCGCGCTCCGCACGCTCGGCGGCCTCAGCACCGACGAGATCGCGAGCTCGCTCCTCGTCACGCCCTCGACGATGGCCAAGCGGCTCACTCGCGCGCGGCGCAAGATCGAGGTCGCGCGCATCCCCTACGAGCCGCCGTCGCCCGAGGAGCTGCCCGAGCGTCTGCGCGGCGTGCTCGCCGTCATCTACCTGATGTTCAACGAGGGCTACCACGCGAGCGCCGGCGACGGTCCGCTGCGCCGGCGGCTCACCGGCGAGGCGATCCGGCTCGTGACGCTGCTGCGCGAGCTCTTGCCCGACCGGGCGCCGGTGCTCGGGCTCGCCGCGCTGCTCCACCTTCAGGACGCCCGCAGGCCGGCGCGCCTGGACTCCGACGGGGAGCCGGTGCGCCTCGCCGAGCAGGACCGCTCGCGCTGGGACCGGCAGGCGATCACCCGCGGGATGACGCTGCTCGGCCTCGCGCTCCGTGGGACGCCGATGCGCCCGGACCCGTACGTCGTGCAGGCGGCGATCGCGGCCTGCCACGATCTCGCGCCGACGTGGGAGGCGACGAACTGGGAGGCGATCGTCAGCTGGTACGACGTGCTCCTCACCGTGCACGACACGCCGGTCGTGCGCCTCGGGCGGGCGGTCGCGGTCGGCGAGCTCCGGGGCCCCGAGACGGGCCTCGCCGAGCTCGAGCCGATCGAGGGCCTTGAGCATCACCTCCCGTTCGTCGCCGCTCGCGCCGAGCTGCTCGCCCGCTGCGGCCGCCTCGCCGAGGCCCGCGCGGCGTACCGGGCGGCGCTCGGGCTGCCGACGAACGCGGCGACCCGGCGCTCGCTCGCGGCGCGTCTCGCCGAGCTCGGTTGAGCGCCCCGCCGGGGTGGCGCATCGGGGCGCCTGCGCCACGCCGCCGGGGAGCGCGGAGCGACGGTAGCCTCCGGCCCGATGCGCACACCCGCCGAATGGGAGCGCCACGAGCGCACGATCATGGGCTGGCCGTGCCGGACCGAGCTGTGGGGCGAGACGCTCGCGCAGGCGCGCGCCGACTACGCGACGGTCGCGAACGCGATCGGGGAGTTCGAGCCGGTGACGATGATCGCCAACCCCGGCGAGCAGGCGGCCCAGGCCCGCGCGGCGTGCGGCGCGGCGGTCGACGTGGTCGAGCTCCCGCTCGACGACTCCTGGCTTCGCGACTGCGGCCCGATCTACACGCTCGACGACGACGGCATCCGGGTCGCCGTCCACTTCCGCTTCAACGCCTGGGGCGAGAAGTTCCCGCCGTGGGAGCGGGACGCGGCCGTCGGGGCGCTCGTCGCCGAGCTGCTCGGCGACGACGTGCGGGAGGCCGACCTCGTGCTGGAGGGCGGCTCGATCCTCACCGACGGCGAGGGCACGCTGCTCACGACCGAGCAGTGCCTGCTGCACCCGAACCGCAACCCGTCGCTCGGCCGCGAGGAGATCGAGGCGGCGCTCCAGGCCAACCTCGGCGTCGAGCGGATCGTGTGGCTCGGCGACGGCCTCGTCGAGGACCGCGACACCGACGGGCACGTCGATCTGATCGCCGCGTTCACCGCGCCCGGCCACGTGCTGCTGCAGAGCGTCGCCGAGGGCAACCCGAACCACGAGGCGTGCGTGGAGAACTCCCGGCGACTGCGCGCCGCGGGGATCGCCGTCAGCGAGATGCCGCTCTTGCCCTACGGTGAGGTCGCCGGGGAGACCGTCGCCGGCAGCTACATGAACTTCTACATCTGCAACGGCGGCGTGATCGTCCCGCTCGCCGGCGTCGACCCCGACATGGACGAGCAGGCACTCGCCGTGATCGCGGCCGCCTACCCGGGCCGCGACATCGTCGGGGTGCCGGGGCTCGTGCTCGCCTACGGCGGCGGCGGCCCGCACTGCATCACCCAACAGGTCCCCGCGATCGGGACATGACGATGACCCGACCGATCCCAGGCGATGCGGGGAGCCTTTGTCCGCGTGGGGAGGACAAACCTTCCCCGCATCCCCGTCCCGAGCGATGCGGGGAGCCTTTGTCCGCGTGGGGAGGACAAACCTTCCCAGCATCCCCGTCCCAGGCGATGCGGGGAGCCTTTGTCCGCGTGAGGAGGACAAACCTTCCCAGCATCCCGATCCCGCGGTGGCCCGAGGAACCTCTCCCCGGTTGAGGTCGAACGAACGTCCCCGCGCCCCCGGAGGAGCACGATGACCCCCCAGCTGATCGTCAACACCGAGATTCCGCCGTCGCTCGCCCGCACCCGGCCGCCCGAGCGCCCGCCGCTGCGGCTCGGGCTCGTCCAGGAGCGCTGGCACGCCGACCCCGACGAGCACCGCGAAGCGCTCGCCACCGGCATTCGGATGGCCGCCGGCGAGGGCGCGCGGATCGTCTGCCTGCAGGAGCTCACGCTCTCCCGCTACTTCGCGACGACGCCCGAGGGGCCGCATCCCGGCGGCGCCGAGCCCGAGGACCTCCAGACCGGCCCCACCGTCTCGTTCGCCGCCGAGATGGCGGTCGAGACCGGCGCCTACGTCCACGCCTCGCTGTTCGAGCGCGCCGACGAGGCGGGGGATCGCCTGGGCTTCAACACCGCCGTGATCGTCGCTCCCGACGGACGCCTCGTGCAGCGCACCCGCAAGCTGCACATCCCGATCACCGCCGGCTACCACGAGGACAAGTACTTCCGGCAGGGCCCGGCCGCGCCGGAGGACGGCGGCCCGTTCCCGCTGATCCCGCTTCCGCTCGGCGACGTCGAGGACTCCCCGGTCGCCCAGCTGGGCGCGCCCACGTGCTGGGACCAGTGGTTCCCGGAGCTCGCCCGCGCCTACTCGCTGGCCGGGGGCGAGGTGCTCATCTACCCGACGGCGATCGGCTCCGAGCCCGACCATCCGGACTTCGACACCCAGCCGCTGTGGCAGCAGGTGATCGTCGGCAACGGAGTCGCCAACGGGACGTTCATGGTCGCGGTCAACCGTACCGGGGTCGAGGAGCCGCTCACGTTCTACGGCTCGAGCTTCATCTCCGACCCCTACGGGCGGATCCTCGTGCAGGCGCCGCGCTCCGAGCCCGCCGTTCTGATCGCCGATCTCGACCTCGACCAGCGCCGCGACTGGCTGGAGCTCTTCCCGTTCCTCACCACCCGCCGGCCGGACGCCTACGCGACCCTGGTGCGCTGACGCTTCGCGATCCCGTGCCGGAGGGGGTGCTCCAGGCCGCCCGTAGGCTCTGGTGGACATGGACTCGTTCACCACCGCGGCCGTGGAGCGGTTGCGCACGCTCACCGACGACCCCGCCGCGGAGTTCCGCGACGGCCAGCTGGAGGCGATCGCCGACCTCGTCGCCGAGGGCGCCCGCGTGCTCTGCGTGCAGCGCACCGGGTGGGGCAAGTCGGCCGTCTACTTCGTGGCGACCTCGCTGCTGCGCGACCCTCCGCTCGGGACCGGCCGCGTTCCCACCGGGCCGACGCTCATCATCTCGCCGCTGCTCGCGCTCATGCGCAACCAGCTCGCGGCCGCGGCGCGGCTCGGCCTGTCCGCGCACACGATCAACTCGACGAACCGCGACGAGTGGGACGCGGTGCGCGACCGGCTCGCCGCCGACGAGCTCGACCTGCTCCTGATCAGCCCCGAGCGGCTCAACAACCCGCGCTTCCGCGAGGACATGCTGCCGCTCTTCGCCGCCTCGCTCGGGCTGCTCGTGATCGACGAGGCCCACTGCATCTCCGACTGGGGCCATGACTTCCGCCCGGACTACCGGCGCGTCGGCGAGATGCTCACCGCGCTCGGTCGACGCGAGGGGACGGCCGCACCCGATGACCGCGAGGACGCGACCGCGCTCGGCGAGCGCGAGCCCGGCGGCGGCCGCGTGCCCGTCCTCGCCACGACCGCCACCGCCAACGACCGCGTCGTCGCCGACGTCACCGAGCAGCTCGCCGCCGGCCGGGAACGCGGCTCTCTGCGCGCGTACCGCGGCCCGCTCGCGCGGGAGAGCCTGCGCCTCGAGGTCGTCGAGCTCGCGCGCCCCGCCGAGCGGCTCGCCTGGCTCGTCCAGCATCTCGACGGAGACAGTCGCGCGCCGCTTCAGGGCTCTGGCATCGTCTACACGCTCACCAGGCGCGACGCCGAGCAGGTCGCCGAGTTCCTGACCGCGAACGGGATCACCGCGGTCGCCTACAGCGGCGACCAGGAGAGCGAGGAGCGCGTGGCCACCGAGCGGCGGCTGCTCACGAACGAGGTCAAGGCGGTCGTCGCGACGAGCGCGCTCGGGATGGGCTACGACAAGCCCGATCTCGGATTCGTCGTGCACTACCAGGCACCGGGCTCGGTCGTCGCCTACTACCAGCAGGTGGGCCGCGCGGGCCGCGCCGTCACGCACGCCGACGTCGTGCTGCTGCGCGGCGCCGAGGACCGCCGGATCCAGGACTTCTTCATCGAGCAGTCGTTCCCCGCCCGCGAGCGGGTGCAGGCGGTGCTCGCCGATCTGGAGGCGGCCGGCGCCCAGGGACGCACGACCCGGGAGCTGATGACGGTCGTCAACCTCGGCATGGCGCGCCTGGAGGTGATGCTGAAGATCCTCGACGTGGAGGGCGCCGTGGAGCGATCCGGCAGCCGCTGGGCGCTCGCCCCGTCGGCCGCCGAATGGGAGTACGACGCCGAGCGCTACGCGCGGGTCACGGCGCTCAGGCGCGCCGAGCAGGAGGCGATGGCGCGCTACGGGTCCGACGGACGCTGCCTGATGCGCGTCCTGCAGGAGGAGCTCGATGATCCCGCGCCCGGCGACTGCGGGCGGTGCGCGGTCTGCACCGCGCCCCGGTTCGCCGATCCCCCCGCGCCGCGCCTGGTCGAGCTCGCCGGTCGGCACCTGCGGTCGCGCCCGATCCCGCTCGAGGTCAAGAAGATGGCGCCCGACGTCCACGGCGCGATGCGCAAGATCCCCGAGGACGCGCGCATCGAGCCCGGCTGGGCGCTCGCCCGCTTCGGCGACGGCGGCTGGTGGCCGGCGATCGCACGCGGGCTGCGCGACGGGACGTTCGACGACGAGGTCGTGCAGGCGCTTGCCGACCTCGTGCGTGCCCACGTGCCCTCGGCGGCGTGGCTGTGCGCCGTTCCCAGCGCACGCCTGGGCGACACCCTCGACGCGCTCGCCAGCCGGCTGGCCGACGCGCTGGCACTGCAGTGGCCGGCCCTGCTTCAGCGCACCGAGGCGCGCCCGCCGCAGCGCGAGATGGAGAACTCAGTGCGGCAGGCCGCGAACGTGCGGGGCGCGTTCCGCGTCGTCGCGACGCCGCCGCGCGGGACCGGCGTGCTCCTCGACGACCGCCGAGTCTCGGGCTGGACGCTCGCGATGGTGGGCGGGCAGCTGCGTCGGGCGGGCGCCGAGCGGATCGTGCCGCTCGCGCTCGGCACGCTGCTCTGAGGGCCGGTCCGGGGGGCGGCGGCGGTCTTTAGCCGTGCTGCGTGACGACGAGCCCGGCGGGCACCTCGATCGCGCCCGCCGAGGGCACCTCCTGCCCGTTCAGCCGCGCGTAGAACGCGGCCGCGACGCGCTCGGCGTGGCGCTTGGCGAGCTCGGCGCGCTCGCCGGCGAACCGCTCGTCGACGCTCATCCGCCACAGCCAGAGCCAGCGCTCGAAATGGCCCGCGAACAGCCTCACCTTGCGGTTGAGCTCGGCGTGCACCGCGAACGCCCCGCCGCTGTAGGAGCGCGCGCCGAGCAGGATCGTCTCCCAGAAGGCGGTGATCTTCGGCACGTGCGCCTCGAGGTCGAGGCGCGCGACGTCGGTGAAGATGAACCCGAGGATCGGGTCGGTCATCGCGCGGCCGTAGAACGCGCGCACGAGTGCCTCGCAATCCGCTCGGGTCTCGATGTCGGGAAGCTCGCTCACGTGAGGCGAGGATAGGACCGGCCTCGTCGGCGCCCGCATGCGGGAGCGCGCTCGTGCGCGCACGGCGCGACGCTAGCGTCACCGGGCATGAGTGCGCACGGTCACGATCGGCAGGCACGGGCCGGCCTCGCGCTGGCGGTGCTCTCGGCAGCCTCGTTCGGGCTCTCGGGCGCGCTCGCCCGCGGGCTGTTCGACACCGGCTGGACTGCGGGCGCCGTCGTGCTCGTGCGCGTCGGACTCGGCACGCTCGTGGTCGCGCCGTTCGCGTTCGCCGACCTGCGAGGGCGCTGGCGCGAGCTGCGCGCCCACGCCGGCCTCGTGCTGCTCTACGGGGTCGTGCCGGTGGCGCTCGCCCAATTCGCCTACTTCTCGGCGGTGGCGCACATGGCCGTCGGACCGGCTCTGCTCATCGAGTACACGGCGCCGGCGACGGTCGTCGCCTGGCTGTGGCTGCGCCGCGGCGAGCGGCCGACGACGGTCACGCTCGGCGGCGCGCTCGTCTGCGCGGCGGGACTGGTGCTCGTGCTCGACCTGCTCGCCGGGCCGTCGCTTGACCCGATCGGCGTCGGCTGGGCGCTGATCGCGATGATCGGCGCCGCGACGTACTACGTGCTCGGCGCCGAGGGGATCGCGGCGCTGCCCGCGGTCGGGCTGGCGGGCTGCGGCCTGGGGGTGGCGACCGGATCGCTCGGGCTGCTCGGCGCCGTCGGTGCGCTGCCGTTGCGCGCGGCGACCGCCGCCCCGCGCTACGCCGGGGTTCGCGTCCCCTGGTGGCTGCCGCTGCTCGCGCTCGGCCTCGTCACCTGCGGGATCGCCTACTGCGCGGGGATCGCCGCGATCCGCCGGCTGCGCTCGCGCGTGGCCTCGTTTGTCGGCCTGCTCGAGGTGGTCGCCGGCGTCGCCTGGGCGTGGTTGCTGCTTGCCCAGATGCCGCGCCCGCTGCAGCTGCTCGGAGGGCTGCTGCTGCTCGCCGGAATCGTGATCGTGCGTCTCGGCGAGCGGGACCGCCCGGGCGTGATCGCAGCGGCGCACGACCCCCGGGCGCCGGCCGAGTCGGATTCCTACGCGGCCTGCGCGCCGAGTCCCGAGCGGCTCGTGCGCCGCAGCGCCTCGCCGTAGCCGCGGGCGAGCTGGGCCATCGAGCCCTCCCACGTGCGCTCGCGCGCCGCCGCCAGGCCGGCGCGACGCAGCCGCTCGGCGAGCAGTGGAGCGGAGGTGACGGTCACGAGCGCGCTGGCGAGGGCGTCGGGATCGGGCGCGGTGAGCAGGCCGCTCTCCCCATGGTCGACGAGTGACGCCGGGCCGCCCTCGCCGACCGCGACCACCGGCAGCCCGCTCGCCTGCGCTTCGAGGATGACCTGCCCGAACGTGTCGGTGCGGCTCGCGAACAGGAACGCGTCGGCGCTCGCGTAGGCGCGGGCGAGTTCCTCGCCGTCCAGCCAGCCGAGGAACGTCGCGTGCTCCCGCAGCCGCTCGCGGAGCATCGGCTCCTCGGGTCCGCCGCCGGCGAGCACCAGGTGCATCCGTGGGTCCCGCGCTCGTGCCGCCAGGAACGCGTCGGCGAGCAGGTCGGCGCCCTTCTCGCGCGTGAGCCGGCCCGCGTACAGGACGTTGCACGGCCCGGCGAACAGCCGCGGGTCGCGCCGGGCGGGGTCGAACCGGGAGAGGTCGACGCCGCGGTCCCAGCGGCCGATCCGCTCGGGCTCGGTGCCGAGGTCGGCCAGCCGCGCATCGGTCGCCTCGCTCGGCGAGAGCACGATTTCGCAGGGGGCGTAGAAGCCGCGCAGGGCAGCGGCGGCGAACAGCTCGAGGCGCGCTGAGCCCGACCGCAGGCCGGCGTAGGCGGCGAGTTCGGTGTGGTAGCTGCCGATCAGCGGCATCTGCATCACCCGCGCCATCAGCCAGGCGCCGACTCCGGCCGGCCCGGGCGAGATGAGGTGGATGAGGTCGTACCGCCCGTCCGCGAGCGCCTCGACGATCGCGGGCACGTCGGGGACGCCGATCCGCATCCCCGGGTAGAACGGGATTTCGATCTCGGCGACCGAGGACAGCCGCCGATCGACGTCGGCGTCGGTCCCGACCACCTCGACCTCATAGCCGGGGACGCCGCGCTCACGGATCTGGGCGACCGTCCGGGCGACGCCGTGCGTGGCGCCGAGCCCGTCGGCGACGAGCGCCACCCGCGGCCGCTCGCCATCGCCGCGGGTGAGCTTCAGCTTCTCGCGGCCGAGGAACGCGGTCGCCGCCGCGTACGGGATCGCGGGGATGCACGCCTCGAACAGTGCCGAGGCGCGCGGCGCGAGGTTCGGCTCGCCGGCTCGCACGGCGCCGGCGAGGCCGCCGACCGCGGCGGCGAGCGCCCGCTCGTGGATCCGCCGCGAGCGCCGCATCAGGTCAGGGTGACTGAGCTCCCCTTCCTGGAGCATCCGCAGCAGTTCGCCGGAGGAGACGCCGAGGTTCATCGCCGCGAGCCAACCCCGGAGCATCGCCCGCGCGTCCTCGGGGCGGGCGAGCTCCGGATCGCTGCCGCATTCGCCGCCGCGGGCATCGCCCTCGGACATGACGCGCTCGACGATCCGCAGCACCGCGCTCGGGTCCGGCGGCGCGTCGCGATCGTCGTCCTGCAGCGAGCGGATCGCAAGCGCGATCGCCGCGTGCGTCCACTTCGCCGCCGACCCCTGGGCGCCGTGCACCTCCGCTCGGCCGGCGCGGACGTGGGCGAGGAACTCCTGGGGCGTCGCGCAGTGCGGCACCTCGGTGAACGTGCGCCCGATGTCGATTCCGGCGTGGTCATCGGACCCGCCGATGGCGGTGCCCCCATGCGTCTCGATGTACACGAACGCCGGAAGATTGAGCTCCTTGGCGCGCGACCCGTTGCGGGTCTCCCACACGGGGAACAGCTGCGCCAGGCGCCGGCGGTGGCGCGCGGTGAGCGGCGCGCGGACCGCGAAGAACGGGTGCGCGAGCGCGCACGTGATCTCCTGCTCGGACAGGTAGGCCGCGCACGTCTCCACGTCGTCGTTGTGACGCTGCAGCCACTCGTGATCCTGCAGCGTGATGCCATAGCAGAGGACGTGCACCGCCTGGGGCTCGCCCTTGAACGACACGGTGAGCTCCTCGGAGATGAACGTTCCCGGCAGGTGGGCGATCGCCAGTGCACCGTCGATCGTGTCGTGATCGGTGATCGTGACGAAGTCCATCCCGCGCCGGCGCGCGAGCTCGTAGACCTCCTCGGGCTCGGTGGCGCACTCCGGAAGGTGCAGGGACCGCTGGATCCCCAGCTTCGACAGCTCCGACGCCGTCGAGTGCACATGCATGTCGATGCGGCTTCTCTGTGTCATTGCCACAGAGGATCTTCCTGCAATTTGCAAAGATCGTGAACAAGGCGCTCACGTGCCGTGACCATTCGGTGAACGGATGGGAAGGCGGCGCTCAGCGGAAGACGATGGGCGTCATGTCCGCCGGCGGGCGCCCCGGCGCGGCGTCGATCTCCGAGAGACGTGACACCGTCCGGCTCACCCACGAACAGTGACGGTGGACGTGCGCCTGGCGCCGTTCTCGTTCCGCGTGCGCCGCGCCGGGACGGTGTGCGTGCGCGCCGGCGAGGGGTGGTTGGCGGAGGGCATCGCGCGCGACGTGCTGCTTCTGCCGACTCGACCCCTCGGACCCGCGCGGGTGGACTGTCGGCGACGCGTACGGCTACGGCCCGGCGCTATGGATCGCGCCGGTGCCAGAGGAGGCGGCGCGCACGCGCAAGGCGCCGCTGCCGCGCGGCCGCCGGGTGCAGACGTGGGATGGCGCGGTGGTCCGCGGCGGCGTCTCGGTCCGGGTCAAGGCGCCGCTCAAGCGTGTGCCGGTATGGGTGCGGGTCGGCTCGATCGTCGTCTCCTACCCCGCGGCGCACGTCGCCGAGGGCCTCGGCGACACGCCCGAGGCCGACCGGCCGCTGTGCGCGACGCTGTGGGGACGGAAGCGGCACGGATCCGGGTGTCCCCGCCGCCGATATCCGGACGCGCGAGCACCCGATCGGCGAGGATGTGCCGGGTGACCGTCGATCCTGAGTACAGGCCGCCGATCCCGGACGAGGTCCGGCACGCGGCGATGCGCTGGAACGCGCCGCTGTCCGAGGCCCACGCGTCGATGCTGCTCGACGCGCTGGAGCTCGACGACGCGCAGTCCGTCCTCGACCTTGGTTGCGGCTGGGGAGAGCTGCTCATGCGCGCGGTCGCGCGCCGGGCGGACCTGCGTGGGATCGGCGTGGACACCGACCCGATCGCTGTCGCGCGCGGTCGCCGGCTCGCTGGCCGGCGCGGCCTCGCGGACCGTGTACGGCTCGTCGAGGGCGCGGCCGAGGCCTGGACGGAGCCCGCGGAGCGCGTCATCTGCGTCGGCGCCCAGCACATCTGGGCGGACGCCCGGGCGGCGCTGGCGGCGCTCCCGGAGCTGACGGCCGCCGGCGGCCGGCTGCTGTACGGCGACGGCTTCCTGGAGCGAAACCCCTCGCGGTTCACCGCGACGCTGTTCTCCGACCTGGGGCCGCTGTCCATGCTGCCTGCGGCGGCGCGGGCGTCCGGCTGGCGGGTGCTGCACCTCAGCGTCTCCGACCGGCTCGAATGGGACGAGTTTGAGTCGACGTTCCGCGCGGGCACCGAGCGCTGGCTCCTGGCGCATCCCGACGCCCAGGACGCGGCGGCCATCCGTGAGTGGCTCGATCAGCGCCTCGGCGAGTACCTCGAGGGCTACCGGGGCGAGCTCGGGTTCGCCTGGCTCGTGCTCGGACGAACGTGACCGGCGCTCGGGGCGTTGACGGGCCGAACGCTGCGGGCCGCTGAATATCATCGCCGCGTGCACTTCACCGAGCTCACCGCGCCCGAGCAGCGGGTGCTCGGCTGCCTGATCGAGAAGCGCTGGACGACCCCGGACCAGTATCCGCTGTCGCTCAACGCGCTCCGCCTGGCCTGCAACCAGTCGACGAACCGCGACCCCGTCACCCGCTACGACGAGGACACGGTCTACCGCGCCGCCCAGCGCCTGTGCCAGTACGGGCTCGCGCGGCTGGCGAGCGGCCACTCGTCCCGCGCCACGAAGTACCGGCACCTCGCCGAGGAGGCGCTCTCGCTGAACCGCGAGCAGCTCGCGGTGCTCGCGGTTCTCCTGCTGCGGGGGCCGCAGACCCCGGGGGAGCTGAAGGCCCGTAGCGAGCGGATGGCCCCCGCGCAGTCGCTGTCGGACATCGAGCGGGTCCTCGCCGAGCTCGGCGATCGCGGGTACGCGCGGCGGCTCGCGCGCCGTCCGGGCCAGAAGGAGGACCGCTTTGCTCATCTGCTCGGCGGTGAGCAGGTCCCCGAGGCCCTGCCGGCGGGGGTCGCGGCAGGGGTGGCGGTGGATCGCCCCGCCTCGGCAGCCGACCCCGAGCTCGAGTCGCGGGTCGCCGCGCTTGAGCGTGAGGTCGAATCCCTCCGTGCGCAGCTCGAGGAGCTCCTGAGCTGACCGGGTCCCGATGGCCGGTTTCGGGTGCCCCTGCCTCGCCGGCCGTGCGGCGCATCCCGGGCGGCGAGCCGCGAGTCAGCGCCCGGTGGGAGCGGGGGTCGCCGGCACGTGGTCCCCGGAGCCGGTTCCGGCGGTGGCACCGATGGCGGCGGCGAGTCGGGTGAGCGTCGGCCCGAGCGAAGCGTCGAGCTTCAGGTCGGCGAGCGGATCGCCGCGGGTGACGCCGCGGGTGATGATCACCACCGGGATTCCGTCGCGGCGGGCGCGCTGCACGAAGCGCAGCCCCGACATCACGGTGAGCGAGGAGCCGAGGACGAGCAGGCAGGCGGCCGCGGTCACGAGCGCGTAGCAGCGCTCGACCCGCGGGTGCGGCACATTCTCTCCGAAGAAGACGACGTCGGGCTTGAGCAGATCCGATCCGCAACACTCGCAGCCGACGAGCCGAAAGCGCGCGACGTGCTCCTCCGCGAGCGCGACGTCGCCGTCCGGGTTGTCTGACGGGGTGAGCGCCAGCTCCGCGAAGCCCGGGTTGGCCGCCGACAGCCGCTCGGCGAGCTCGGCGCGCGGCGTTCGGGCTCCGCACTCCAGGCAGACGACCCGGGCCAGGCTGCCGTGCAGCTCGATCACGCTGCGCGTCCCCGCGGCCTGGTGCAGGCCGTCGACGTTCTGGGTGATGATCCCGGCGAGCACCCCCGCGGCCTGCAGCGCGGCGACCGCCTGATGCCCGGCGTTCGGCGTGGCGCTCGACATCCGCGGCCAACCGATCTGCGAGCGCGCCCAGTAGCGCCGGCGCGCCTCGACCGAGCCCGTGAACTCGCGGATCGTCATCGGCAGCTGCGCGCGCAACCGTCCGCTCGGGCCGCGGTAGTCGGGAATCCCGGACTCGGTCGAGATCCCGGCACCCGACAGGATGGCGACGCCGCCCCCGCGCACGAGCTCAGCGAGTCGATCCGTGTCGGTCATACGGGCTCGAGTATGCACGCCACCGCCGCGCCGCGTTCGAAGTGCAGCTCGGCGACCGACCGGTTCTCCGCGACGCCGACGCGTCGGCGGCTGCGGTTCAGGCCTTCGCCCGCGAACGCGTCGACAAGTGCCCGGGAAAACGAGACGCGGTGCACGCGGTGCCAGGCCGCGCCGGGCTCGCTTCGTACACCCCGTCGGGCGCGATGGGTTGGCTGGCGATGTTCTCGCCCGTACCGCAACTGAGGATGATCAGTTCCGGAAGGACGACTGTGACGGCCCGGACCCGATCTCCGAGCCCGCGTCGCCGCAACGCGCGGGTGTCGTTGGCCGAGAGCCCGACCGCGCCCTGACTTTCCCGCAGCTCGCCCGCTTGCTCGCAGATCGGAGGCGATTCCGCGCTCGCGCAGAGCGAGCGCGAGCACCAGACCACCGGTCCGACCGCCGACGATGGGCGACCCTCGGCTTCGACAGGGCCTTACGCGACGGCCGGTGTGCGCGCGGGGGCGAGCGCGAAGTCGTAGTTGATCGTGTATTCGCCTTCGCCGGTCGGCTCGGGGTGCACGATCAACTCGGGCTTGACCGCGCTGGCGACGTCGTTGTCGAGATAGTCGCTGGTGTCGATGAACAGCTGGGTGATCAGTGGCTCGTGGCCTTCGGCGCCGACGATCAGGTGGATGTGCGCCGGACGCCATGGGCTCCAGCCGGCGGCGGCGGTCATCTTGCCTGTCGGCCCGTCGAGCGGGATGGTGTAGGGACCGGGGATCACCGTGATGAACTCGTAGCGGCCGTCGGCGTCGGTGCGCACCTGCCCGCGCAGGTTGCCCTCGGGCGGACCGGGCATGAATCCGGAGTAGCGCCCTTCGGCGTCGGCCTGCCAGATGTCGAGGTTCGCGTTCTGAAGCGGCTTGCCGTCGGTGTCGGTCACGCGTCCGGAAACGTGCGTGCGCTCCCCGGCTTCGTCCGGGCGGTGCGGGAGCTCGAACGGGGCGTCGAGGAGCGGAGCGTCAGGGACGTGGAACGGGCCGAGGATCGTGCCCTGCGAGCCGGCGCGGTTGGCGAAGGCGTGCTCCTCGACGACGTGTTCGATGTAGACGTCGCCGAAGAGCGGCCATTCGCCGGCCTCGCCCACATCGATGAACCACTGCTTGGCGGTCTGGTACTCCTCGTAGGTGACGTCGTTCTCCACGATCGCCTCGTGAATCCGGCGAAGGATGTCGCTGATGAGCTGGTTGGCGCGATCAGACATCGCTCTCGTCTCCTCGGTTGATGGCGTTGGGGTGGCGCGCCAGCGGTGTGACGCGAATGTCCAGATACGGGAACAGGGGCAGGCCGGACAGCAGCTCGTGCAGTTCGTCGATCGAGCCGACGTCGAGGACGCTCACGTTCGCGTAGCGTCCGGCCACCCGCCACAGGTGCGGCCAGCGCCCGTCGCGCTGGAGCGCCTGCGAATACTCGCGCTCGCGGGCCTTGAGCTCGTCCGCACGCTCGGCCGGCATGTCGTGTGGCAATCGAACGTCCATCTCGGCGAGGAACAGCACTACTCGTCCATCCGGTAGCCCGCCAGCGCGTCGGGATCGACGGTGATGCCCAGGCCCGCCGCGTCCGGGACGCGTACGCGGCCGTCCACGATTCGCGGGGGCTCGACGAGGTCTGCCGCGAGATCGAGGAAGTTCGCCGCCTCGACCGGGAGCTGGCACAAGGTCCTCGAGCTTGCGGCGAACGCGATCGAGGCCCACGCGCCGAGCGCGCCCTCGTACTGGCTTCCCACGACGGCGTCGGCCCCGACCGCGCGGCAGTGAGCGAGGATGTCCTTCGATTGAGCGAACGCCGTCCGCGCGACCTTGATGCTCACCCTGCTCACCGGGCCGGCGAGTTCTCGTGCCACGTCGGACAAGGTCAGGCAGCTCTCATCGCCGGCCAGCGGTACGTCCCAGCGCGCAGCCAACTCCCGGCGGCCGGGCTTGTCGGCGAGGTCGAGCGGCTCTTCGATCGCCAGGACGCCCAGCTCGATGAGCTGGTCGCCGGCCTCGCGCGCCTGCTCGAGCGTCCACCCCCGGTTGGCGTCCACGTAGACCGCGGCGTCCGGCACGGCGTCGCGGATCGCCGCGACCGCCGCGACGTCGAGGTGGGGCTCGCGGCCGACCTTGACCTTGAACGTCGAGATCCCGTAGCGGTCGTGTGCCTCGGCTGCCTCGTGTGCCATCACCGCTGGCTCCGCGAAGCTCACCATGCTCGCCACGAGCACCGAATCCGTGGCGCCGCCGAGCATGACGGCGCACGGGATCCGCAAGACTTGCCCTGCCAAATCGGCGAGTGCGACTTCGATGGCCGCCGAGGCGCAGAGATGCCCCTTGAGCCCGGCGCATCGACTCCGTGCCCGCTCCGGTGCCAGCGGGTCACATCCTTCGAGCCGGGGCGCGAACCACTCGCGAACAGCCCGGATGATCGATTCTTGGGTCTCGCCGTAGGTGTAGGGCCGCGGCTGAGCCTCGGCGCATCCGACCAAGCCAGCGTCGCTGTGGATCCGTACCAGCACGTTGTCGGCCGTCTGGATCAAACCGGACGCGAACGACACCGGGTGGCGCAGCGGCAGCGCCACCGGGATCGCCTCGACCGCCACAACGCGGACCGCGCCCGCGGCGCTGGCGCGTGCGGCCAGGTTGTCGATCTGAACGCTCACCAGCCCCAACTCGTGATGATGGGCTCGCTCGCCACGCACGTGAACTCACCGGCGTGGAAGACCAGCGGGCGCCCGCCCCGCGCCCGGAACGCGCACACCTGCCCGATGTACAGCGTGTGGTCCCCGGCTGCGTGCTCGGCATACGAGTCGCACGCGAAATGGGCGATCGCGTCCTTGACCACGGGAACGTCACACTCCCACACGAACGGGTCTTCCTGCCCCGGCATCGGGCGGCCAGCGAAATGCATCGCCAGCCGCTCCTGCTCGGCCGCCAGCACCGAGACGCCGTACCGTCGCGTGTCGGGCAGCAGCTGGTGCATACGCGTCCGGTTGTCCACCGACACGAGCACCAGCGGCGGATCGAGCGACACCGAAGTGAATGCGTTCGCGGTCATCGCGTGGATACCGTCCGCGCTGGCGGTCGACACGATCGTCACGCCGGTGGCAAACCGGCCCAACGTGCCGCGCAGGGCGCGAGGGTCCAGCGCCGTCACCATGTCATCCCTCCGATCTGATCGTCCAACGCGGGTGCGAATCCCTCGATCGCCAGCGTGGCTGGGATGCCGGCGGCGATCGCGCGTCGGATCGTGCTCGAGCTGATCTTGGTCCGGATGCGCGGGCGGCGTACGACCATCACGTCGTGCACCTCCACGCCGAGCGCCCGAAGGCTGGGGACGTTCCCCTCTCCGCCTCGGCCCAGCCGGAACTCGCTGCCCACGCACAGAGCGCTCATCCCGTGCCGAGCCCGTAGACCGGCGACAAAATCCGCGGCCGAGGTGTTCATGAGCGCTCGATCGAACGCCAGCACCTCGACGTCGTCGACGCCCGCTGCACGCAGCCGCGCGATCCGGTCCTGCAGCGAGCAGATGTCCGGCAGAACCGGCCGATCACGTACGAGCACGGCCTCCGGTCGCGGCGAGAACGTCACCGCGACCAGTCGCTCACCGCGCCCATTGGCCAGCCGGCGAGCGCGCGCGATGAGTGCTCGGTGCCCGGCGTGGACACCGTCAAACGTGCCGACTGTGACGACAGCCATCGCGTCACTTCCGCCCGTAGGGGCCCATGAAGCGGTTGACATCCGTCGGGTTCACCAGGTCGGGCACCGTCCATCCGTCGAGGTCGTACTCGGCCAAGCACCGGTCCGCGAACCCCTTGTACTCGTCAACCGCGCCAGTCGCGGTCGCGGCGAGCAGCACCTCGAGGCGGATGTTCTCGTGGTTACCCGCGTAGTTGCGCTCGTACAGCTCGTGGCGCCCGCCGAACTCGGAGCCGACCGCATCCCACAACAGCTTCATCAGCTTCACCCGCTCGACCGCGTCATAGCCGTTGGAGCCGCGGACGTACTTGTCGAGTACCGGCCGGATCTCCGAGTTGAAGTCCACCGCGTGGGAGTTCAGGTAGATCAGCGCCGACCCCAGATCCTGTTCGATGATCTCCTTGACCCGCGGGTAGGCGGTGGTCGCGAACACCCGGTAGGCCAACCCGGTGTCCCCGTTGGGCAGCACCGTGTCGCCGATCCACGGGTCGGGGTTGCGGGCCATCGCGTCGGTGAACGCCCAGAACATGTTGCGATACGCGAGCAGTTCGCCCACGCGGGACTGCACTCCGCGGAAGTCCTTGGATCCGGTCGCCTCGACCCCCTTCAGCATCAGCCCGGCGATGAAGTCGAGCTTCACGGCAAACCGCACGCACCCGTGGAAGGTGAACCGCGGGATGAACCCCGAGGCGGGAAAGAACGCGTTGATCTTGTCCACGTCGCCGTAGACGAACACGTTCTCCCACGGCACGAGCACGTCCTCGAACACGAGGATCGAGTCGTTCTCATCCAGCCGGCTCGACAACGGGTAGTCGAACGGGCTGCCCATCACCTCGGCGGTGTACGCATACGACGGTCGGCAGATCAGCTTCACCCCGGGGGCGTCCATCGGCACCGCAAAGATGACCGCAAAATCCTTGGTCTTGATCGGCGCCGCGCCGTAGTGGGCGATGAAGTTGAAATGCGTCAGCGCCGAACCGGTGGCCACGACCTTCGCGCCCGACACCACCAGCCCCTCGTCGGTCTCGCGCTCGACGTGGATATACACGTCCCGGACCTGATCGACCCCCTTGTCCCGGTCGATCGGCGGGTTGACGATCGCGTGGTTGAAGTACAGAACCCGCTCCTGCGCCTCGCGATACCAGCGACGGGCGTTCTCCTGATAGGGCTCATAGAAATCAGCATTGGCGCCGAGCGTCCCCAGGAACGCCGCCTTGTAGTCCGGCGAGCGGCCCATCCAGCCGTAGCTGGTCCGCGCCCACTCGGCGATCGCGTCCCGATCGGCCACGCAATCATCGACCGAACGGGCCGTGCGGAAGAACGGGTGGGTGAACGTGCCGCCGCCCGTGTCCGTCGGTGTCGTGAGCACGTCGCGGTGCGCCGAGTCATGGAGCTTGTCGTACATCCGCGCGACCATCCTCGCCGCGTTCCGGAACGCCGGATGCGTCGTCACGTCGTCGACGGACTCCCCATAGGCCCAGATCTCCCGGCCATCGCGGATCGACTCCAGGTACTCATCGCCCGTGAACGGGCGCACGGTCGACGTCGCCGCCGCGGGCCGTGTGTCGGTCGTCATGTGTCTCACTCCCAGGTCGGTGGTCGGCTAACGAGCGATCAAGCTACACCTGTTGAGCCACTCAGTGGGACCAATCGCGACATGACTAAGTCGCAGAACGGCATAATCTCCGATTTATGGAGCTCCGGCACCTCAACGCGTTCATCGCGGTCGCCGAAGAGCTGCACTTCGGCCGCGCCGCAGCGCGGCTGCGGATCTCCCAGTCCCCCTTGTCCCGGTCAATCCGCGCGCTCGAAGCCGAGTTGGGCGTGCGACTGCTCGAACGCACCACCCGCCGCGTCACCCTGCTGCCCGCCGGAGAGGCATTTCTCCCGCGCGCGCGTGAGGCACTGACCGCTGCAGCGAGCGCTGCCGAGGACGCCCGCGCCGCTGCCGCCGGCGAGCTCGGCCGCCTGTCCATCGGCTTCACCGGGTCGATGACCTACCTGCTCCTCCCGGTGCTCGCCAAAGCGCTACGCGCGCAGCTCCCCCGCGTTCAGCTCGAGCTCCACGGCGAGATGCTCACGCCCAACCAGGTCGCCGGCCTGGTCAGCGACCGCCTCGACCTCGGCCTCCTGCGCCCGCCCGTGGACCACCCAAACCTCAACGTCGAGCCCATCGGCTCAGAACCGCTCGTCGCCGCCCTACCAGCCACCCACCCCCTCGCCCGACTGGGCAAGATACCCGTCGGCAGACTCGAACATGAGCCCTTCATCACCTACCCCTCCCACTTCAGATCCGTCGTCCACGACGCCGTCGCCGCGACCTGCGCCGAACACGGCTTTTCACCCATCGTCGCCATGGAGGTGGGAGAGACCTCGACACTGATCAGCTTCGTGGCCGCCGACGCAGGCGTTGCCATCGTCCCCGCCTCCGCCCAGCTCATGAACATCGGCGGAGCCGTCTACCGCGAACTCCTCGGCGCCACCCACAGCGTGCAAATCGCCATCGCCTCGCGACGTAGCGACGAACGCCGCCTCCTCACCAACGTCCGTCACATCATCGCCGACGAACTCGGCACACTCCGCGCCGGCACATCGAAGTACACCGCCGCCGCCCACCTCGACCTGCGCCAGATCATCTTCTGAGTCGCCGCGCCGTCAGCCGACGAGCGCGGCGTCGGCGCCGATCGCCTCGGCGGCGCGGCGGACCGCGTCGCGGGCCTCTGCGGGCTCCAGCACGACCGCGTCGCCCGCCTCCTTGAGCGTCTCGCGCACGAGCCAGTCGGCGCCCGCGAAGCCGAGCTCGACGATCACCGCGCCGTCCGACAGCTCGGCGATGACCGAGCGCTCCTCGCGCGCCCAGCGGGCCCGCTCGGGGGAGATCCACACGCGCGCGCGGCTCGAGGCGGGCACCTCGCCGGTGCGCGGCCAGCCGCCCGCGTCGGCCGCCGGGTCGATGTCCGGGCGCGGCTCGAACGGCGTGTCGGTGACGGTGGCCGACTTGATGCGATCGAGCCGGAAGTGGCGGGTGCTGCCGCGCGAGGGGTCGTAGCTGGCCAGATACCAGCCCTCCCGCCCGTTCATGAGCGCGTACGGCTCGACGGTCCGCTCGGAGAACTCGTCCTCGTTCTCCTTGTAGTACTCGAACGAGAGCAGCCGGCGGGCTGCGATCGCCTCCGAAACGACCCGCGCGATCGCGACGTCGTCGCCGCCGGCCCCGGCGAACTGGAGCCCTTCCGTGGCGGGATCCTCGCCGAGCGCGGCGACGATCTTCGAGCGCACGGAGGTGAGCGAGCCCTCCGGGATGTGCTCCCCGATGAAGTCGATCGCGGCGATCAGCGCCTTGGCCTCGACCGGTAGCAGCCGCGCCGGCCGGTCGAACGAGTCGCCGTAGGGCTCGGGCTCGACGTCGATCGTCCCGTCGGGCTGGATCTCCGCGTACAGCACGTACGTCCCCGCGCCGAAGTTGACGACGTTGAGCAGCGCGATGTCCTCGCGCAGCTCCTGGTCGGAGACCTTGAGGTCCTCGCGCAGGTCGGCCGCCCGCAGCCGGCGGCGGCTGCGCCCGGCGTCGATCAGGATCGAGGCGAGCGTCACGAGCCGCGCGAAGCGCTCCGGACGGATCGCGGCCTCGCCGCGGCTCTCGTCCTCGTCCGCGACGCGACGGCCGCCGCCGCCCCGCTCGGCGCGCGGTCGGTCTGCGGTGCCGTCCGCCTCCGCGTGGGCGCCGGTGGGCAGCTCCTCGGCGATCCGCGGCTCGCCGCGGTGCCGTTCGACGAGCAGGCTGACCCGCTCACGCAGCTCGTCGAGCAGCTCCGGCGGGCCGACGATCCGCGCGTTCTCGCCGAGCCCGAGGACCCAGGCGATCAGCTGGCGGGAGTTGGCGTAGGGGGTGACGAACACGCGGTCCTCGTCGCCCTCGCCGGGTCGCATCTCGCCATAGCGGCCGAAGTGGCGCTCGATCTGCCAGGCGATCCGCTCGGAGATCCACACCTCCGCGGTCCCGATCGGGTCGCCGAACTGCCAGCCGATCCGGTCCGCGTAGGCACGCGGCTCGAAGTCCTCGGGGCGCTGGAAGTCGTGCTCGGCCTTCGTCGCGTAGCCGACCTTTCCGCGGATCCGCGACAGGCGGAAGACGCGGATCGCCTGACGCTCGTGCGAGCGGCCAACGAGGTAGAACTGCCCGCCCTGGTAGAGCAGCTGGTAGGGGTCGACGCGGCGCGTGCCGACGTCGTCGCGCTCCATCGTGTGGTAGTCGAACACGATCGTCTTGCGGCGGAAGATCGCGGTCTCGATCTTCGCCAGCCGGCTCGAGATCTCATGTCCGCCCGCCGAGCCGGTGATGCCGAGCGCGACCGTGCTCTGCTCCGGCCGGGACAGCGGGCTCGGCCGGCCCCAGGAGATCTGCTGGAGCGCGAGCCGGAGCGGCTCGGCGTACGCGAACTCCCCGTCGAGCAGCTGCAGCGCGGTGTGGAGCGCCGCGAGCTCCTCGTCGGTGAACTCGATCGGCGGCAGATGGAAGTTCTCCGGGGGCAGCGAGTAGTTCTCCTGCTCGACGAGCCCGTCGATCGGCTTTTCGACCGCGAGCGCGATCCCGAGCGCCTCCAGCTCGGAGCGGTCGGCGTAGAACCGGCGCGCGAACGCGTCCTCGTTCATCACGCTGTAGCCCTCGACGTCCCGCCGGATCTCCGGTGCCGTCACCGGCCGGCGCTCGGCCATGAGATACGAGATGAGCGAGAGCTGACGGATCAGTTTCTCGGTGTCCTTGGCCATCCCCGTTTTGACTGTAGACGGGCCGCTCGGGCGCGCTGACGGACCGTCACGAAGTTGGCACGCAATTTGCGGGAAAGCCGCCGCTCCCCGTCGCGGGCGTCAGGCCGTGCTCCCTCGCTGCGAGGGACGGATTCGTCGCAGACAGGGCGGTGGCCGCAGGGTTGCGACAAATTCACATCGGCGAGGCCCACCCCGACGGATCAAAGCGCCCGCGGGGGCTTTCTGAGCAAGCCCGGGTTCGCAGGAGCCGCGTGGGCGCTCACATCCGGTGTCCTCCGGAGAGCGCGACCGCAGGCAGACAGGCGCGGCCGCCTCGGGCGGCGCGGCCGGCTCAGGCTGCGCGGCCGCCTCGGGCGGCGCGGCCGCCTCGGACTACCGGCCGCCTCAGGCGGCGCGGCCGAGGCCGGCGGCGAAGAACGCGCCGCCGCCGAGCCCCTTGTCGTAGCCCGACCACTGCTGACCATCGGGCAGGGCCTTCTCGACGCGGTCGAAGGAGCCGAGACGGGCGCCGAGGCTGTCGATCCCGTGGACGAGCGCGGCCTCCCGCGTCGCCGGCACGACGGGGCTGCCGTGCTCGAGCGTGCCGTGGTGGCTGAGGATGATGTGCAGCAGCGCCTGGGCGACGTCGGCGGGGAAGTCGGGAAGCGCCTCGATCGCGGTGCGAATCCGGTAGTACCCGAGCGGGATCTCGCCGTACAGGCGGCCGCCGTCGCTCATCTCGATCGCCTCGCCGCGCATCTCATAGGCGTCGAGCTTGCCGATGTCGTGCAGCAGAGCCCCGGCGAGCGCGACGTCGCGGTCGATCCCCGGGAACGTGGCCGAGATCGCGCTCACCGCCTGGGCGACGGTGAGCGAGTGCTCAAGCAGGCCGCCGCGGTAGGCCTGGTGGTAGTGCTTGGCCGCCGGAGCGACCCGGAACCGCTCCCAGGTCTCGGTGCGCTCGCCGAGCACCGTGTCGAGCAGCGCGTGCAGGCAGGGGCGCTGGATGGTGGCGATCAGCTCGCGGAGATCCTGCTCGAGCAGCTCGATCGACCGGGGCGGGCCGTCGAGCAGCTCGGCGGGCACGTATTCGTGCTCGGCCGCCGGCCGCACGGACTCGATCACGAGCCGCGGCCCGAACCGCTCCTCGTCGACCATCAGCCCGCACACGTGGACGACGGCGCCGGCCCGGCAGGCCTCGAGCGCCGCCCGCACGTTCTCGTAGACGACCGCGCTCACCGAGCCGGTGCGATCCGCCAGCCGCAGCGTGAGCAGCTCGTCGCCGTCGCCTCGGGTCCGCAGCCGCGGTTCGCGCACGACGAGTGGCGCCTCGATGCGCGCACCGGCGGAGAGCTCTCGAACCTGCATCGTCCGGCGACGATACGCGCGACCCCGGACGTCAGGCCGACGGGAAAGCCCTGCGTATGATGGGCATGACGTCCGCGGAGCGCGCGAGCGGGCTACAGGCCCGGCGGGTGGCGCGCGACGAACGAGCTCAGGTCCGGCTCGTCGGCCGAGCGGTTGGACCAGCGCGACCCGCTCTCGGCGAGCGCCACCGTGTCGAACCGCAGGCCGGCGACGTACATGAACGTGTGCCCGGGCGAGGCGTAGACGGTGATCCACTTGCCGGGTCCGGGGTCGCCCCAGCTCATCAGCTGCCCGGAGGTCATCGTGCGGTTGAGCAGGCCGGCGGCCGCCAGCACGTAGCTCAGCGATCCCGAGCAGTCGTAGCCGGTGTCCTCGTAGGTCATGTGGCCCCCGCCCCAGATGTAGGGCAGGTGCGAGATCTGGTTGCCGGCGGCGATCACCTCCTGGACGGCGGCGGGCGCGTTGACGGGCGCGATCGCCAGCAGGTTCGAGGTGAGCGTCGCCTGGCGCGGGCTCGCCGACATGCCGCTCTCGCGCAATTGGCGGCGCACTTCGTCGAGCGACACCGGCCGCGCGAGCGAGCTGCGGGCCGGATGCGCATCGACGCGAACGGTCGCGGCCTTCGGCATCGGCGTCGTGCCCGCGCCGGCGACCGGCTCGACCGCGTGCGGATGGACCCTCGGGAGGGTCGCGGTGGGCGAATCCGGCCCCGCCCGCGACCCCGAGTGCGGGTCATGCCCCGAGGACGCGCCGCAGCCCGCGCAGGCGAGCGCCGCCGCCAGGGCGGCGCCCAGCAACGTCGAGCGTGAACGGGGGCGAGGGAGGCCGAGCATCGGTTGAGGGTCGAGTCCGGGAGCGCGTCCGAGGTCGAGTATGTCCTGCTTCGCGCGCCGGGAGCGCCGGTCAGGCCTCAAGACCCGAGCCGACCCAGTCTCCCGGGCCGCGCGCCCCCCGGGGGGCGAAGAAGTACCCGCCGCCCACGGGGGTGATGTAGTCGTTCATCGGCTCGTTCTCCAGTCTGACTTGAATCGCCTCGAATTGACGGCGGGGATCCTGGTTGTAGGCGGTGAAGATCAGGCCGCAGTCGAGGTTGCCGGCGTCGTCGACGCCGCGGTCGTAGTTGTAGCTGCGGCGAACCAGCCGCTCGTCGGCGGTCGCCGGCGTCCGCGGGTTGGCGAGGCGGATGTGCGCCGACAGCGGGATCCGCCGGCCGTGGGGGTCGGAGGCGAAGTCCGGATCCTGGAACTCTCCGGTGCCGCCGAGCGGGGCGCCGCTCAGCCGTTCGCGGCCGATCATCCGCTCCTGCTCGAGCAGCCCGACGCGATCCCAGAACTCGACGTGCTGGCGGATCACCCGCACGACGACGTAGGTCCCGTCGGCGGCGAAGGCGGGCTCGCCGGCATCCCGCTGCACCCACACGAGCCGGTCCATGAGCGCCGCGTCGTGGGTGGGCGGGTTGGCGGTGCCGTCGCGGAACGCGAACAGGTTGCGGGGGCTCGAGCGCGGGTCGCGGTCGCGCTGAGCGGTGCGGAAGCCGTCGAGCAGCCAGCGCACGGCGAGCGTCCCCGTCACCGCGCGCATCAGCTCCCGGATCGCATGGGCGACGGTGTCGCGCTGGCCGGCGGCGATCTGGAGCAGCACGTCGCCGCCGCAGCGCGCCGGGTCAAGCTCGTCGTGGGCGAACGCGCGCATCGGGGTCAGGTGGCGGGGACGGTGGCGGGCCAGGCCGTAGCGCTCGTCGAACAGCGAGTGGCCGAATGCGATGTTCACCGTGAGCGAGTCCGGGGCGTCGTAGGCGCCGAGGATCCCGCAGTCGGGCGGCGGCTCGTCGATCGCCGCGGAGCCGACGGCGGTGCCGACCGCGAGCTGGCGCGCGCGCGTCGAGAGCGCCTGGAGGGCGAGGAACAGCTGTGTGCGGCCGGGCGCGATCGAGTCGAGCGCGACGTAGGTCGCCTGCGCGGGTCGGGCGGTGAGCACGCCCGACTGGTGGACGCCGTCGAACGGGATGCGGAGGCCGAGCTCGCGCAGGTTCAGCCGGCGCGCCTGATCGACCAGGCTCTCGGGGGGCCGGGCGTGCGCGGACCGGCCGTCGGCCAGCGCGACCGCGGCCGCGCCGGCGCCGCCCGCGCCGAGGGTGCTCAGCGAGCGGGTGAGAAAACGGCGGCGGTTCAGCCGGGTCATGGTGCGGCGGGGTCGCGAGGGATGCGGGGCAGCGGATTGAGCTCGAGCGTGTCCGGGACCGCCGACAGAGCGGCGCAGGTGCCGGCGAGCGTGCCCTGCAGGAGAGCGCGCTGCGACTGCGAGAGCTCGTCGAGCGTGGGATAGGTCCCGTCGGGCCGGCGCACCCGGTCGAGCGCGCGGGCCATGCGGGCGAGCCAGTACTGCGCGACCCCGAGCGTGTTGTTGCGGCCGCGGAGCACCGGGGTGAGCGTCCGGATCACCTCGCGCTCGGCCGCGAGCGAGGCGGCGGTGGCTGCGACGCCGCTGTGCGACCACGGAACCTCAAGCCCGGACATGAGGTCGCGCTGGGCGTCCTCCATGATCTCGTGGCCGCGCAGCGTGTAGTCGAAGGAGCCGACCCAGATCGAGGGGATCGCGTGGCGCAGCGTCACCACCGCGCGGGAGACCGCGCGCGCGGCCGGCACGAGCGAGCGCGGGGGCTGCCCCGTCCACAGCCCCTTCTCGATGCGGTGGAGCCCCGGGAAGCGCGAGCTCCCGGTCGACGGGGGCATCTCCGCCAGGCGATCCTCGAGGCCGTCGGGGAGAAACCCGTACACCGCGCCCAGGTGCAGGTAGTCCGCGAACGCGACGGTCCAGTCGCGCTCGCCGGCGCGCCGCTCGCCGGCGCGCAGCGCCGCGGTGAGCGACCGCACGTCCCGGCCGAGCCGCGCCGCCCAGCGGACCGCGTACAGCTTGTACCGCGCGATTGGGCGCCGAATGCGGTGCCAATCGATCGGCTCCAGGTTGGAGACGTAGTGGCCGTGGCCGACGACCCCGTTCTCGATCGCCGTGGCGACCGCCGCGTACCGGCCGGCGGCCAGGCTCGAGCCGACGACCCTCGTCTCACGCACCGAGCGGCGGCCGCTCCCCGTCGTGCTCGCCACGTCTCTCCGCGCCCTCGCGGCGATGCTCGCCGCCGAGTCCACGCCGGGGATCATCGCCGCGGCGAGAAGCGCGATCGCGCACAGCAGCGCGACCGCGCCCACCCCGCCGCCCGCGGCGCGCGCCCGACGGGGGAGGGAAGGGCGCGAGCTGTGTGGGCGTCGGGGCATGCGGTGCGAACAGACGTGCGGGACACTAGGCACGCCCCGGTCCGGCGATGTGAACGAGCCGTGGCCGCCGCGTGAACCATCGCGGTCACGCCTCGGTGACGTGGCGTTCACACGCCGCCGGCCGTCGGGGCGCAGGCTTCGGCGCCGTATCGCGGAGGGCGGGCGCGATACCACGGCACAGCCCGCCACAAAGGAGCCTCACTTGCACACCGGCAAGAAACTGTTGGCCGGCGTCGTCGCGGCGGCGACCGGCGCGACCGCGCTCGGGGTCTCGATCTCGGCGGCGAGCGCCGGCTCGTCCGCCCCGACCTCTCCCTCCTCTCAGATCGCCGCCTCGAACCGGACACCGACGGCCACCCCGATCAAGCACGTGGTCGTGCTGTTCGACGAGAACGTCTCGTTCGACCACTACTTCGGCACGTATCCCTACGCGGAGAACAGGCCGGGAGAGACCCCGTTCAAGGCGGCCGCGAACACCCCGACGGTCAACGGTCTGGGCACCACGCTGCTCGAGGCCAACCCCAACCAGGACGACCCGCAGCGGCTCTCGCCCGACCAGGCGCTCACCTGCGACCAGAACCACGCCTACACCCCCGAGCAGTCCGCGTTCGACGGCGGGCTCATGGACAGGTTCGTTGAGAGCACGACCGGCGGCGGCTGCACCGAGTCCAACACGCCCGACAACGGCGGCTACGGCCCGAACGGCATCGTCATGGACTACTACGACGGCAACACCGTCACCGGCCTGTGGAACCTCGCCCAGCGCTTCACGCTGAACGACAACTTCTACGGCACGCAGTTCGGTCCGTCCTCGCCCGGCGCGGTCAACGTCATCAGCGGCGACACGTACGGTGCGGTCGCCGAGGGCGGGTCGAGCTCGGCGGTGACGGGGAGCACGCTCAACGGCGATGTCGATCCGTACTTCGACGAGTGCTCCAACGGCTCGGCGCCGGCGAGCGGCCCCGGCGAGGCCGGAGGCGTCACCGCCGAGATGACCGGCAGGAACATCGGTGACCTGCTGAACGCCAAGGACCTCACCTGGGGCTGGTTCGAGGGCGGCTTCACCCCGTCCTCCTACACGAGCGGCGGGCAGCCGATCTGCGGCGCCGCGCATACGAACATCGGCGGCGCGAGCGTCGCCGACTACGTGCCCCACCACGAGCCGTTCCAGTACTACGCGAGCACCTCCAACCCGCTGCACCTCTCGCCGGATTCGCTGGCGCAGGTCGGGACGAACTACCCGTCCGGGGTCAACCACCAGTACGACCTCTCGTGGTTCAACCGGCTGGCCGCCAGGGGTGAGCTGCCCGCGGTCTCCTACCTGAAGGCCCCCGCCTCCGAGGACGGTCACGCCGGTTACTCCGACCCGCTCGACGAGCAGAGGTTCATCGCCACCGAGGTCGACGCGATCGAGCGCTCCAAGGACTGGCCGAGCACGGCGATCTTCATCGCCTGGGACGACTCCGACGGCTGGTACGACCATCAGATGGGCCCGATCATCCGCGGATCGCAGACCCCGCAGGACACGCTGAACGGAACCGGCGAGTGCGGCGCGACCGCCATCAGCAACCTGACGACCCAGGATCGCTGTGGGGTCGGGCCGCGGATGCCGCTGCTCGTCATCTCGCCGTGGGCGAAGCAGAACTACGTCGACAACACGTTCGCCGAGCAGGCGTCGATCCCGGCGTTCATCGAGGACAACTGGGACCTCGGCCGGATCGGAAACGGCTCCGCGGACGCCGCCGCCGGAACGCTCGACAACGCGTTCGACTTCAACCAGCGCTACGGCACGGCGCCGGCGGTGATCCTCAACCCGACGACGGGAGCGGTCGAGCAGACGATTCCGGCCCCCGCGCCGGCGGCGGCGAGCACCGGCACGCAGACCGCGCCGAGCGAGACCCAGCCCGCGGCGACCACCGTCGATTCCTCGGGCAGCTCCGCACCGTCGGTCTCGCACGCGGGCGGCGGGTCGGCGACCTCGGGGCCGGCTCCGGCGCCGCGCGACGCGACGACCGGGCTCACGGCCCCCGCGACGCGGCTCACGACCCGGGCGACGAAGCGGACGATCCGCCTCACGGTTCGCATTCGCGGCGGCAGCGACGTCGCCACGTCGATCCGCCTGCGGCTGCGCCGCGGGCGGAGGCTGGTGCTCGACCGGGCGGCGCGCGTCCGCGGCCACCGAGTCGAGTTCACCATCCGTCGCGGGACGCGGATGCCGAACGGTCGCTACCGGGCGACGGTGACCGTCGACGCCGGCGGGACGGTCGCGTCCACGACACGCATGCTGCGCATCGCGGCGTAGCGGCGACCGACCACGAAGCGGGGGCATGGGGCCCGGCACGACGCCGGGCCCCGCGCGCTCGCGGAGATCCCAGGCGGCGCACATGGATCGTTCACGGCCACCCTCTAGCCTCGCTTCGAATGTCCGTGCGCCGACACCCGCTGCTCAGCGGCGCGATCCTCGGTGTCGTCGTCGTGCTCGCGCTCGGCGCCGCCGCCTGGCGGCTCGGCTACGTGCGCCTGCAGTCGCCGGGGATCGCCCCCGCCGCGCCGGCGCATCCGCTCGCCGTCCATCGCCTGGCGGCGCTCGTGCATCCGCCGGCGGTCTCGGCCGGCGGCGACCCGCTCCCTCGCCGGCGCGTCCTGCTCGCCACCGAGTCGGCGCTGCGGGAGCTCAGCGGCTCCGGGAGCAACTCGACCGTCTCCTGGGACTCCTCGACCGGCCTCTGGGACTACGCGCCGGTGAAGGAGGAGCGGGCGACGGGCAAGGGCCGCACGCCCACCTGGTGGCAGTCCGCGCTCGCGCTCGACGCGGTCGTGCGCGCCGTGACGACGCTGCACAGCGCGGATCCGTACTACCAGCAGCTGCTCCAGACCACGTACGCGCGCAACGTGTCCAAGCCGGGGACCTACGCACCCCAGGACTTCGAGAACAACTACATGGACGACACCGCGTGGTGGGGGATCGCGTGGCTGCACGCGGCACAGTACGAGCTGCGCGTGCTGCACGACTCGAGCGCCGCCTCGACGTACCTGACGGTCGCGGAGGACGACGCCCGCTATCTCGACGAGCAGCCCAAGCGCTGCGGCGCGGCGTCGATCCCGTTCAAGGACGGCTACGCCCCGAACACGATCACCGACGCCGAGTACATCGACCTCGTCGCACAGCTCGGGCAGATCCGGTCCGGCCACGGGCCGCTCGCCGACCCGGCGCTCGCCTCGCGGTGGCGCGCGGCCGCGCTGCGCACGCTGGGCTGGCTCGAGTCCTCGGGCCTCGTCAACATGCGCACCGGCGCCGTGCACCGCACGCAGGACAACCACTGCCGTGCGGTCGGACCGGCCCAGACCTACACCGAGGGCGAGGTCTCCGACGCGCTCACCCAGGTGGGCCTGCTCACCCACGACCGCTCCTACGTCAACCAGGCCGCGGTGTTCATCAATCGCGTGCTGGAGCCCCGGCACGGGATGCTCGCCGCGGGCATCGTGCAGGAGCCGTGCGAGGGTCAGACCCACCTGTGCCTCGGCAAGTCGTACAACATCACGGTGTTCAAGGGCCTGTTCGACAACGCGGTCGCCGACTGGTCCGCGGCGACCGGCTCAGGGGCCTACGAGCCGTTCCTCGCCGCGCAGGCGCAGGCGATCATCCACAACGCGACGGGCCGTGAGAGCGGCGCCTGCACGAGCCCGGGCACCTGCCAGCTGTCGATGTACTGGGCGCGGCTCGTCCCGCAGGCCCACCAGCCGATCGTGCCCACGCCCGGCTCGCAGGCCTCGGGCCTGTCGGCGCTCGTCAACGCGCTGCGGCCCGAGAACGACTGACCGGGCGCCGTGGCCCCGGCTGCGCGAGGTCGCGGAGGCGGCGGTCCGATCTCGCGCCCACGTGGGCGAGACTGTGCGCGGTGCCTGCGTCGTCGGGTCCGCGTGAGCATTCTTTCCAAGCGGTCGGTCAACATCGCTCACCCGCCCGACCGGGGCCCGTAGGATTCCGCCGGTGGCTCCTGCGGTCGCCCACCACGCCGACATCCGTGAGGAGGAGGTCGCGCACGGCGACATCGCGTTTCGCCGCCGCCGTCTCGGCCACGCCGCCGGCAGCCTCCGGATCGGCGCGAGCCACTACGTCGTCCCGCCGCATGCGCGCCAGATGCCGGTCCACGTGCACGGGGACGAGGAGGAGATCTTCTTCGTGCTCACGGGCGATGGGGTGGGCTACGAGCTCCAGGGACAGGATCCGGAGGGCGAGGCGATCACATATCGGGTGCAGGCCGGCGATGTCGTCGTGCACCGCCCTGAGCGTGCGCCGCACACGTTCATCGCCGGCGAGAACGGCCTTGAGCTGATCGCGTTCGGCAGCGGCAGCGAAAGCTCGATCACGTACCTCCCGCGCGCGGGCGTGATGTGGTGCGGGCCGCGCTGGGTGCCGGTCGACGCGCCGCACCCGTTCGCCGCCGAGGCGGCCGCCGGCCCGCTCAGGCCGACCGCATCCGAGCCGGGGACGCCGCGTCCGAACAACGTGGCCGCGCTCACCGACCTCGAGACCGGTCGCTTCCCGCCCGCCGAGATCCGGACGCTCGGGATGGCCGCGGGCTCGGTGAAGGCGGGCCTCAACCACGTCGTGCTGCCGTCCGGCTCCCAGGGCGCGCCGCCGCATTGCCACACGCTCGAGGAGGAGCTGTTCGTCGTGCTCGCGGGCGGCGGCACGCTCACGCTCGGCGCGGCGAGCTTCCCGCTCGTGGCCGGCGACGTCATCGCGCGGCCGCCGTCGGGGCGGGTCGCGCACGCGCTCACCGCGGGCGCCGAAGGTCTCACGTACCTCGCGTACGGGACGCGCGAGCCGGGGGACGCGATCCTCTACCCGGACACGGGCCGGGTCTGGATCCGGGGCATCGACGTCTGGCTCGACGCGAGCCTCCATTGAGCGACCGACCAGGCCCGCGGGCGGCGCCCACCGAGGACGAGCCACCGGGCGCTGCCGCCTGGTCCGACCGCGTACCCTGATCCGGATGCGCATTCTCATCACGGGCGCGGGCGGGATGCTCGGCCTGGATCTGCAGGCCGCTGCGCGCACCGCCGCCCACGACACGATCGCGCTCACGCGCGCCGACCTCGACATCACCGACGCCGCCGCGGTTCGTGTCGCAATCGCCGACGCGCGGCCGGACGTCGTGATCGGCTGCGCCGCCTGGACGGACGTCGATGGGGCGGAGACCGAGCCCCAGGCCGCGCGCGCCGTCAACGGCGACGGCGCCGGTCACGTGGCGGCCGCCGCCGCGGCGTGCGGCGCCTGGACGATCCACGTCTCGAGCGACTACGTGTTCGACGGCTCCAAGCGCAGCCCGTACCTCGAGTCGGACCGGGTCTCCCCGCTCTCGGAGTACGGGCGCTCGAAGCTCGCCGGCGAGCGGGCCGTTGCCGAGCAGGCGCCGGACGCCCACACGATCGTGCGGACCGCGTGGCTGTTCGGCGCCCACGGCCGCTGCTTCCCGAAGACGATGCTCCGGCTCGCCGGCGAGCGTGACGAGCTGGCGGTCGTCAGCGACCAGGTCGGCTCCCCGACGTTCACCGGACATCTCGCCGCCGCGCTCGTCGGCCTCGCCGAGCAGCGGGAGCGGACGCTCGGCATCGTGCACCTCGCGGCCTCGGGCGAGTGCTCGTGGTGCGAGTTCGCGCGGGCGATCATCGCCGCCGGCCCGGGCGCGGCCACGACCCGCGTGCGACCGATCACGACCGCCGAATATCCAACGCCCGCGCGCCGGCCCGCCTACAGCGTGCTCCGCTCCGAGCGCGGAGCGCCGATCCTGCCGAGCTGGCAGGACGGCCTGCGGTCGTTCATCACCGAGCTGGCGGAGGTCGCGGCGTGAAGGTGCTGGTGACCGGCGGCGCCGGCTTCATCGGGTCCAACTTCGTCCACCACCTGCGCCGCGAGCGCCCGGACTGGGAGGTCGTCGTCTACGACCTGCTCACGTATGCCGGCAACCGCGCGAACCTCGAGGGCTCGGGCGCGGAGCTCGTCGAGGGCGACATCTGCGACCCGGCGACGCTCGAGCCGGCGGTCGCCTCGTCCGACATCGTCGTGCACTTCGCCGCCGAGTCCCACAACGACAACTCGCTGCACTCGCCGTGGCCGTTCGTGCACACGAACGTGATCGGCACGTACACGATCCTCGAGGCGGTGCGGGCCCACGGGGTGCGCCTGCATCACGTCTCGACGGACGAGGTCTACGGCGACCTCGAGCTCGACGATCCCGCGAAGTTCACGCCGGCGACGCCGTACAACCCGTCGAGTCCGTACTCGAGCACGAAGGCGAGCTCCGACCTGCTCGTCCGCGCCTGGGTGCGGTCATTCGGCGTGCCGGCGACGATCTCCAACTGCTCGAACAACTACGGGCCGTTCCAGCATGTCGAGAAGTTCATCCCGCGCCAGATCACCGAGATCCTCGACGGCCGCCGGCCGAAGCTGTACGGCGCGGGTGCGAACGTGCGCGACTGGATCCACGCGGAGGACCACTCCTCGGGAGTGCTCGCGATCCTCGAGCGCGGCCGGATCGGCGAAACGTATCTGATCGGCGCTGACGGCGAGCGCACGAACAAGGAGGTCGTGGAGCTCATCCTCACGCAGATGGGCAGGCCGGCCGACGACTACGACCACGTGAACGACCGGCCCGGGCACGACCTGCGTTACGCGATCGACGCCACGAAGCTCCGGAAGGAGCTCGGCTGGGAACCGCGCTATCACGACTTCGAGGCGGGGCTCGAGGCGACGATCGCGTGGTACCGCGAGCGCGAGGACTGGTGGCGCCCGCAGAAGGCCGCGACCGAGGCGAAGTACGAGGTACTGGGCCGCTGAGCGCCCACGCCGCCGCGCTCGCCGCGCTCGAGCGGGAGATCACCGGGTGCCGCGCCTGCCCGCGCCTCGTCGCCTGGCGGGAGCGGGTCGCGCGGGAGAAGCGCGCCGCGTTCGCCTCCGAGGAGTACTGGGGGCGGCCGATCCCGGGCTTCGGCGATCCGGACGCGCGCGTCGTCGTGCTCGGCCTCGCGCCCGCCGCGCACGGCGGCAACCGCACCGGCCGGATCTTCACCGGCGACCGCTCTGGGGACTGGCTCTTCGCCGCGCTGCACGCCGTCGGGATGGCCAACCAGCCGACGTCCGTCTCGCGCGACGACGGGTTGCGGCTCACCGGCTGCTGGGTCGCCGCCGCGGTCCGCTGCGCGCCGCCGGCCAACCGCCCGACCCCGGCCGAGCGCGACACCTGCCTGCCGTTCGCGGTCCGGGAGCTCGCGCTGCTGCCCGCGGCACGGACGATCGTCTGCCTCGGCGGCTTCGCCTGGGACGCCGCGCTGCGGATCCTCGCCGCACGCGGGGAGTCGGTCCCGCGGCCCCGTCCGCGGTTCGCGCACGGCGCCGAGGCGTCGGTCGGCGGAATGGCGCTGCTCGGCTGCTTCCACCCCTCTCAGCAGAACACGTTCACCGGCCGGCTGCGGCCGGGCATGATGGAGGAAGTGCTCCGGCGGGCCGCGGAGCGCGCCGACGGGCTCGGCAAGGCCGGTGCGCATAACGGGTGCGCGTGACATAGTCCAGAACGTCGCAGCACAACGCGATAGACACGATGGACGAGAACGGTTCCCGGGTGGGAGGAGAGGTGTGAATACGGACATCATCGACGAGCCGTCGATGCCGCGGGGCACGGCGTGTGCCGTGAGCCCCGGCTTCTTGGGACCCGACGACGCTCGATGTCCATGGCTGCCCTAGACGGCCCCCTGCCGGCCGTGGCCGGCGAGACCGCCGCCGGCGGATCGCTCCGCGCCGGGGATGAGGCGGTTGATGTGCGTCTCGAGCGGGTGACCAAGCGGTTTGGCGACGTGGTCGCCGTCGACGACATCAGCCTCGCGATCCGCGCCGGCGAGTTCCTGTCGCTGCTGGGGCCGTCGGGCTGCGGGAAGACCACGACGCTGCGCATGATCGGAGGCTTCGAGGAACCGAACCTGGGGCGCATCTTCCTGGGCGGCAGCGACGTGACCTCGCTGCCGCCATATCGACGGGACGTGAACACGGTCTTCCAGTCCTACGCGGTGTTCCCGCATCTGAACGTCTTCGACAACGTCGCGTTCGGTCTGCGCTGCAGACACGTCTCGAAGCGCGAGATCTCCCGGCGCGTGCAGGACGCGCTCGACCTGGTGGACCTGTCGACGCTGGGCGCCCGCAGGGTCGCGCAACTATCCGGCGGTCAGCAGCAGCGGGTGGCGCTGGCGCGCGCCCTCGTCAACCGCCCGAAGCTGCTTTTGCTGGACGAGCCCATGTCGGCGCTCGATGCCAAGTTGCGCAAGCAGATGCAGATCGAGCTCAAGCGCATTCAGAACGAGGTTGGCATCACGTTCCTCTACGTCACCCACGACCAGGAGGAGGCGATGACGATGTCCGACCGCATCGCCGTGATGATGAACGGGCATATCGAGGGCCTCGACGCTCCGCAGGCGGTCTATGAGCGCCCGGGAACGGAGTTCGTGGCGACCTTCCTCGGCGCCTCCAACCTGCTGACCGGACGGATCGTGCGAGGCGAGCGAGGGTCGGTGACGGTGGCGGCGCACGGCGCGACGTTCGTGGCCACGGCGCCCGGCGGCTCGGCTGAGGCGCTCAGCGGACCCGTGCGTATCGGCGTCCGTCCCGAGAAAGTCCACATCACCGTCGATGACCGAGAGCCGGAGCCGGGCTGGAACGCCCTGCGCGGAACGCTCATGGTCGCAACCTTCACCGGGGTCGGCAATCAGTATCTGGTGGAGGGTCCGGAGAAGACGACCCTCACCGTCTACGCGCAGAACACCGGAGGGGAGGCCGCGCCGCGCGCCGGGGAGCGCGTCCTGCTGACCTGGCGCCCGGAGCACACCTTCGTGGTGCGCCCGTCCGAGGCATCGACGAGCCCCGGGAATGAGTCCATGAATGACGATGAGAGGGAACAATGAGCGAAGAGAGCGACATCCCCCCTGAGCGGCCTTCGCCGCTCGATCCATCGATCGTGCGCGGATTGACCGCACGCAGATACTCCCGCCGCGATGTGCTCCGCGCCGCCGGGCTCGGTGTCGGCGCGCTGGGGGCGGGGGCGCTGCTGGAGGCATGCGGCGGCACCGGGTCGGCGGCGAAGCCAGCCGCCAGGGCGGTCAAGGGTGCCCCCGGCAGCGCCGAATGGTGGAGCAAGCAGAAGCTCAACCACGTCGTGAACTTCGCCAACTGGCCGCTCTACATCGACGTGCTCAACGGCAAGCACCCGAGCCTCGAGCACTTCACGGCGACCACGGGGATCAAGGTCAACTACACCGAGCCGATCGATAACAACGCGCCCTTCTACGTCAAGATCCGCCCTGAGCTGGAGGCCAAGCAGTACACCGGATTCGATCTCATCGTGGTGACGACCAATGCCCCGCAGCTCGGGTACCTGATCGACCAGGGATGGCTGATTCCGCTGGATCACTCGATGATGACCAACTTCGAGAAGTACGCGGGTCCCCTCGTGAAGAATCCGGCGTGGGATCCGGGCAACAAGTACACGATGGCATGGCAGTCGGGATGGACCGCGATCGGCTACAACTCATCGGTCGTGAAGGACCCCGGTGACAGCGTCGGCATCCTCTTCGACAAGAAGTACGCGGGCAAGGTCGGGATGATGTCGGATCCGCAGGAGCTCGGCAGCGTCGGCCTGCTGGCGCTCGGGATCGAGCCCGCGAAATCGACGGAGAGCGACTGGGCCAAGGCGGCCAAGCTGCTGCAGAAGCAGAAGAGCGACGGGATCGTCCGTGCGTATTACGACCAGAGCTACATCGATCGCCTGAAGGCGGGAGACATCGTCGTCTCCCAGGCGTGGTCGGGAGACATCTTCCAGGCCGACCTCAGCTCCAAGTACCGCAACCTGAAGCTGCTGATGCCGAAGGAGGGAGCCATGTTCTGGACCGACAACATGTGCATCCCGATGTATGCGAGGAACCCCAAGGACGCGATGACCCTGATGGACTACGTCTACCAGCCGGGGGTGCAGGCGGTGATCGAGTACTACAACGACTACGTCTGCCCGGTGCCGAAGGCGAAGCAGGCACTGCTGCATCCCACCGGCTGGACGAAGGCGACGCTCGAGAGGATGAGGTCGTCGATTGGGGAGCCACCGTCGGTCACCGCCGATGCGCCGACGGTGTTCCCCGACGCGCACTACGTGGCGCTGTCGCGGCCGTACTTCCCGTTCAAGAGCCAGGACGAGGTGACAGCATGGAACAACCTCTTCCTGCCGATCATCGAAGGCAGTTGATCGTGGGGTCGGGCCGGCCGCGGGTCGTCGCCGCGGGTGCCGGCGCCACATGACCGCGCTCGGCGCACAGGCGCGCCCAGGCCGACGCCGGCGGGTGCGGTGGTCGCGGGTTCTGGCCCCGTATCTGCTCAGCATGCCCGCCGGCATCTGGCTCGTGGCGCTGTTCTTGATCCCCCTGGTGGTGATGCTGTCGTTGTCGCTGCAGACCTGCAGCCCGATCACGAACGCGTGCACGCAGACCTGGCACTGGTCGGAGTTTCCCAGCCAGATCAGCCTCTACCACACGCAGTTTCTCACGAGCCTGTACTTCGCCGGCCTCGCGACCATGATCGATCTGGTCGTCTCCTTCCCGATGGCCTACTGGATCGCGTTCCGCGGCGGTAACAAGAAGAACTTCTTCTTGCTGATGCTGCTCGTGCCGTTCTTCGTCAGCTTCGTGATCCGGACGATCGTCTGGCAGTTCATCCTCTCCGACAACGGGATCTTCCTCGGCGCGCTCAAGAGCGCTGGGATCCTGCCGCACGGCGCCCACGTCCTGGCGACCAGCGGCGCGGTCATTGCCGGGCTGGCCTACAACTATCTCCCCTTCACCGCCCTGCCGCTCTACGTCGCCCTCGAGCGCATCGATCCACGGCTCATCGAGGCCGCGCACGACCTCTACGCAGGCCGCACCCGCGCGTTCGTGAAGGTGATCGTGCCGCTCACGGTGCCGGGGATTTTCGCGGCCTTCCTGCTCACGTTCGTGCCGGCATTCGGTGATTACGTCAACCAGCAGATCCTCGGCGGCACCAACAACACGATGATCGGAACGGTCATCCAGAACCAATTCCTGGTGAACCTCGACTACCCGAGCGGGGCGGCGCTCTCCGCGGTGCTGCTGGCGGTCGCGTTGATCGGCATCTTCCTCTACGCTCGCCTGATCGGCTCGCGCACATTGCAGGAGTTCGTGTGAGCGCTGTCGCCCCCACCGCCGTCGCCACCGGCGCGCCACCGGCCCCCGCGGCGCCGCCACGCCGGCGCCGCTGGCCACGCTTGATCCTGCCGACGTACTCGTGGCTGGTGATCGCGTACCTGGTGTTCCCGATCGCGATCATGATCATCTACAGCTTCAACAAGGTGAACGGGGGCATCCAGCAGGTGAGCTTCGCCTGGAACGGCGCCACGACGCAGTGGTACCGGCAGTGGCATAACGTGCCGGGGCTGACCTCCGCGTTCTGGCTGTCGATCCGATTGGCCGTCGCGGCGACCGTGATCGCGACGATCATCGGCACACTGCTCGCGCTCGCCCTGGTCCGCTACCGCGGAAAGCGGTTCCGCGGCAAGGCTCTGTTCGATCAGATCCTGTTCCTCAACATCGCCGCTCCGGAGATCGTTCTCGGCGCCTCACTGCTGGCGCTGTTCGTGACCATGAACCTGGCCCGCGGATTTCTGACGCTTCTGATCTCTCACGTGATGTTCACGATCGCCTACGTCGCGGTCACGGTCAGGGCGCGCGTGGCGGGCTTCGACGAGTCCCTGGAGGAGGCGGCGGCCGATCTGGGTGCCAACCCGGTCACCACCTTCCGGAGGATCACGTTGCCGCTGATCATGCCGGGAGTGCTGGCGGGTGCGCTGATGGCGTTTGCCCTGTCGATCGATGACTTCGTGACCTCGGACTTCGTCAGCGGCGCAAACGTCCCCTTTCCGGTGTGGGTGTACTCGGTGACCCGGGTTGGGGTCCCTCCGCAGGTGTTCGTGTTCGGGACGGTGCTGTTCCTGGTCGGCATCCTGTGCGCGATCGCCAGCGTCGTGATCTCGCGCCGTCGACGGCTGGCGTAGGCGTACGTCCTCCCCGCGCCATGATGGGTGACGCGTCGGCGCGCGGAGCGGGAGCCTGTCCGCGTGCGGCGCGAGGCAAAGCGAAGGAGATCAAGTCATGCGCGCAGTCCAATTCAGCGAGTTCGGCGGACCCGAGGTGCTGCAGGTCGTCGAGCTGCCCGAGCCCCACCCCGAGCCCTCGCAGATCCGCGTCGTCGTCAACGCGTGCGGGGTCAACCCGGTCGACTGGAAGATCCGCGAGGGGATGATGGGCGGCGAGCTCCCCCGGCGGATCGGGAGCGAGGTGGCGGGCGTCGTCGACGAGGTCGGGGACGATGTGACCGACGTCACCGCCGGCGACCGGGTGTTCGGCCCGACCTCGGGCGGGGCCGCGGACTTCGCGATCCTCTCGCACTGGGCGCACGTCCCGGCGACGCTCGACGACGCGGGCGCGGCGGCGCTCCCGGTCGCGGTCGAGACGGCGGTTCGCGGGCTCGACCTGCTCGGGGTCGCGGCCGGCGAGACGCTCCTCATCAACGGCGGAGCGGGCGCCGTCGGCACGGTCGCCACGCAGCTCGCGGTCGACCGCGGCGCGCGCGTGATCGCCACCGCGAGCGAGCGCAACGCCGAGCGGCTGCGCGCCTACGGCGCCGAGGTGACGCCGTACGGAGACGGGCTCGCCGAGCGGGTGCAAGCGCTCGCTCCGGACGGCGTCGACCGGGTGTTCGACATGGGGCCGGGCGGCGCGCTGCCGGAGCTCGTGGCGATCGCCGCCGGGGATCCGGAGCGGGTGCTCACGATCTCGGATTTCGCGGGCGCGGCCGAGACCGGCGTGAGGGCGAGTGGCGGGGCGGACTCGGTCCGTCGCTGGGACGCGCTCGACCACGCGGCGACGCTCGTCGAGCAGGGCAGGCTCTCGCTGCCCGTCGAGCGGACGTTTCCGCTCGAGGATGTCGCCGAGGCTCAGCGGGTCAGCCAGGCGGGCCACGTGAGCGGCAAGCTCGTCCTGATCGTCTGATCGGCCTCAGCGGGTCAGCGAGGCGGGCCACGTGAGCGGCAAGCTCGTCCTGATCGTCTGATCGGCCACGGGCAACCGAGCGCCGGCGCCCGGGCCCGGTCTGCGCTGGACGCTGGGCATCGAAACCACGCTCTGGGTGGCTGCGACGCCCAGCGCTCCCGGGTGACCTGAGCGCTGGGCATCAAAACCACGCTCTGGGTGGGTTAGATGCCCAGCGCGCCAGTATGCGCACAGCGTATACGCATGGTGTATAGTGTCGTGCCATGTCGATCTCCAAGACGTTCCTCGGGCTGCTGGAGGATGGACCGTCGTACGGCTATGACCTCAAGCGCGAGTACGACGCGCGCTTCGGGATCGACCGTCCGGTCGCCTACGGCCAGGTGTACGCGACGCTGTCGCGGCTGCTCAAGCACGGCCTCGTCACCGTCGAGGCGATCGAGCCCGGTGAGGGTCCTGAGCGCAAGCGCTACGCGATCACCCCCGAGGGCGTCGCCGACGTCGAGCGCTGGCTCGCCGAGCCCGAGAAGCCCGACCTCTACCTGCACTCGACGCTCTACGCGAAGGTCGTGATCGCGCTGCGCAGCGGCCGCGCGGCGCACGAGGTTCTCGACGCCCAGCGCGCCGAGCACCTGCGGCTCATGCGGGAGCTCACGCGACGCAAGCAGCAGGGGACGCTCGTCGACCAGCTCGTGTGCGACCACGCGCTGTTCCACCTCGAGGCCGACCTGCGCTGGCTCGAGCTCACGGCGGCGCGCCTCGACGAGCTCGCCGGGGAGGTGGCGGCATGAACGCCGCCCGCCCCGTCGATGAGCCGGCCAGGGCGGTGGCGGCATGAACGCCGCTCGACCGTCGCCCTGTCGGTGCTCTGGCAGACCGCGATCCCGGTCGCCGGCGGGCTCGACCTCGCGCTCGCGCTCGGCGTCGCGCTCGGGTCGATGCTGTCTGCGATCGTGCGCCTCGCGCCCGCGCTCGACTGGGGCGCGATCGGGCTGATGCTCGGGGCGGGCGTCGCCGTGATCGCGGCGGTGACGGCGCTCACCCTGCCGACGCTCGGCCGCATGATGCGACCGGAGGCGCTGCGGGTCGAATGAGCACCGGGCGACTGGCCGATCTTCGCGTCCCGGCGCGGGAGCGCGCGCATCGCCGCGACGCTTCTTGCCGCCGCCTGCGCGATCGTGCTCGGACTCGGGATCGGCGTCCTCACCTCATACGGGCAGGGGCGGCTCACCGGCGCCTCGAACGCGCTCGTCAACTCCGAGAGCGCCTGGCTGGTGACGCCCTTCGTGGTCGGGGCGCTCTGCCGGCGGTCGGGTGCCGCCGCCGCGCTCGGCCTGCTCACATTGGGCCTGGGTGCCGCTGACGCTCGCCGCAGGCCTGGTCGTGCAGCTCGCCGTCACGCACGTTCACGGCTGAGCGGCGGGCGACCTCGGCGTCGGGGTCGGGCGCCTGGCGGTCGTGAATCGGCGGCTCCCGCGCTCCGGACGGCGGGAAGAACCGACGGCTCCCGCGCTCCGGACGGCGGGAAGAACCGACGCCTCCCGCGCTCCGGACGGCGGGAAGAACCGACGCCTCATTCGGGCGACTGGGGGGTGCTGTGTCGATCTGTCTCGGCCCCCGGGAACGAACGACACAGCACGCTCAACCGGGCGCTTGTTGTGTCGATCGTTCCCGCGGGTGGGGCGGCGGGCGCGGTAGCGTGCGGGCGGTGTACGACGTCGCCGCTCTCCGCGCCCGCATCCCCGCGCTCAACGGCTCCCCGCCCACCGCGTTCTTCGACGGTCCGGGCGGCTCGCAGGCGCCGGCCGAGGTGGCGGCGGCGATCGCGGGAGCGCTGCGGGCGCCGCTGTCGAACCGCGGCACGGTGAACGAGGCGGCGCGCAACGCCGAGGAGATCGTCGTCCGCGCACGCGCCGCGGTCGCCGACCTGCTCGGCGCCGATCCGCGCGGGGTCGTGTTCGGGCGCTCGATGACCCAGCTCGCCTACGACTTCGCGCGCACGCTGTCGGACGGCTGGCGTCCCGGCGACGAGGTCCTCGTCACGCGCCTCGATCATGACGCTCACATCCGCCCCTGGGTCCAGGCGGCCGCGCGCGTCGGCGCGACCGTCCGCTGGGTCGACTTCGATCCGGAGTCCGGCGAGCTGGCGGCCGCCGACGTCGCCGCGGCGCTGAGCGACCACACCCGGCTCGTGGCGATCACCGGCGCGTCGAACCTGATCGGGACGCGCCCGCCGCTCAGCGAGATCGCCGCGCTCGCGCATGACGCCGGCGCGCTCGTCAGCGTCGACGCCGTGCACCTCGCCGCGCACGTGGCGATCGACCTCGCCGGATGCGGCGCCGATCTCCTGTTCTGCTCGCCGTACAAGTTCATGGGGCCGCATTGCGGGGTGCTCGCCGCCGATCCGGCGTTCCTGGAGACGCTCCACCCCGACAAGCTGCTGCCGGCGACGGACGCCGTACCCGAGCGCTTCGAGTACGGGACGCTGCCGTACGAGCTGCTGGCCGGCGTGAGCGCCGCGGTCGATGTCATCGCCTCGCTCGCCCCCGACTCGGCCGCGGCTTCGCGACTCACGGGCGGCGTCGGCGCGGCGGGCGTCGACAGCGGGCGCCGAGCGCGGGTTCTTGCCGCGATGGCCGAGATCGAGGCGCACGAGGACGCGCTCCGGGGCGAGCTGGAGCGCGGCCTTGCGGAGCTGCCGGGCGTCACCCAGCGCGCCCGCGCCGCGTCACGCACGCCCACGCTCCTGCTCACGTTCGAGCGCCACGACCCCGCGGTCGTCGCCGCGGCGCTGGCGGCGCGCGGCGTCAACGCCCCGGCCGGGTCCTTCTACGCGCTGGAGGCCTCCCGGCACCTCGGACTCGGCGACGCGGGCGGCCTGCGGGTGGGGCTCGCGCCCTACACCGACCCCGGCGACGTCGCTCGGTTGCTCGAGGGGCTCACCGTGGCGCTCGTCTGAGGACGGTCTTCGCTCGGTTGCTCGACGGGCTCATCGTGGCGCTCGCCTGAGGACGGTCGTCGCTCAATTGCTCGGGGGGCTCATCGTGGCGCTCGTCCGAGGACGGTCGTCGCTCGGTTGCTCGACGGGCTCATCGTGGCGCTCGGCCGACGACGGTCGCAGGTCGTTTGCCCGTGCGCCCGACCGTCCGTTCGGAGGTGCGTCGGCGATCTGCCGAGGCGCTTCTCCGAGGGTGCTTGACATATTCCCATATCGGTATATGATGTTTCCATGGCCCGAGCGGCAACCACGGCGGACGCGTTCAACGCAGTGGCCGAGCCCCGGCGGCGACTCATCCTCGACGAGCTCGCCGCCGGGGAGCGATCGGTTTCGGAGCTGGTGGAGCGGCTCGAGCTGGCCCAGCCACTGGTCTCCAAGCATCTGCGGGTGCTGCGGGAGGTCGGCGCCGTCGCCGTCCGCGAGGACGGGCGGCAGCGGCTGTACAGCGTCGACGCGCGGGCGCTGAAGCCGATCCACGACTGGGTCTCCAGGTACGAGCGGATGTGGTCCGAGCGCTTCGAGGCGCTGGAAACCGTGCTCGACGAACTCAAACGAGAGGAACGAGATGACGCAGACGACGACGCATAGGGCGACGGTCACGCTGCCGGCCGACGACCAGATCCTGATCACGCGCGAGTTCGACGCGCCGGCGCGCCTGGTGTGGCGGGCATGGACCGAGCCTGAGCTCGTCAGGCGCTGGTACGGCGGCACTCACGGCGAGGTGGTGAGCGCCGAGATCGACCTGCGCGTCGGCGGCCGCTGGCGGTACGTGACCCGCGCCGGAGACGGCCCCGAGGCCGCCTTCCACGGCGTGTACCGGGAGATCGTGGCCGGCGAGCGGATCGTCAGCACCGAGGTGTTCGAGGGTGCGCCCGACGCCGAGTCGGTGAACACGCTCACGCTCACCGAGGATGGCGGCCGGACGCTCATGACCGTCCTCGTGCAGCACCAGAGCCGGGCCAACCGCGACGCCGTGCTCCAGGCCGGGATGGAGTCCGGGATGAACGCGGCGCTCGACGGGCTCGAGCGGGTGGCGCGCTCGCTCGGCTGACCGCGAGGCGGCGTTCCAGCGGGTCGATCTCGCGTTCCACCGGGAACGCGGTCGACCCGCGGGGCGGCGTCGCATCCGAGGACGTGTTGGCGGCTCCCCGCGCTTGTCTCTGCGGACAAGAGCTGACCGCTACCTGCCGGTAGATTCGAGTGATGGCCGCCCTCGACGTGTTCAGCGAGCGCACGCGCGACTGGTTCACGCGGGCGTTCGACGGGCCGACGGCCGCCCAGGAGCAGGCGTGGCCGGCGATCGCCAGCGGCGAGCACGTGCTCATCTCCGCGCCGACGGGTTCGGGCAAGACGCTTGCGGCGTTTCTGTACGGGATCGACCAGCTCGCCGCCGAGCCGGCGCCGAGCGACCGGCGCGAGCGGCGGATCCGGCTCGTGTACGTCTCGCCGCTCAAGGCGCTCTCCTACGACGTCGACCGCAACCTGCGCACCCCGCTGCGCGGGATCGGCGCCGACCTGCAGGTCGCCGTGAGAACCGGAGACACCCCGCAGCGCGAGCGCCAGCAGATGCTCCGCGAGGCGCCGGACATCCTCATCACGACGCCCGAGTCGCTCTACCTGATGCTCACCGGGCGCGCGCAGGCGCTGTTCGAAGGGACGCGCTGGTGCATCGTCGACGAGATCCACGCGGTCGCCTCGACGAAGCGCGGCTCGCACCTCGCGCTCACGCTCGAGCGCCTGCAGCAGGCCTCTGACCACGAGGTCCAGCGGATCGGCCTGTCCGCCACCCAGAACCCGCTCGATGAGGTCGGCCGCTACATGGTCGGCCCGCGGCGGACCTGCCGGATCGTCGACACGGGGGTGCGCAAGGAGCTTGACCTGAAGATCCACGTGCCGGTCGAGTCGATGGTCGAGCCGGACGCCACGCCGACCCCCGACATCGACCCGCTCGCCGGAGGCGAGGCGACCCGCCGCTCGATCTGGCCCGCGATCTACCCCGAGCTGCTCGCGCTCATCGAGGCCCACAAGTCGACGATCCTGTTCGTCAACAACCGTCGGGCCGCGGAGCGCCTCGCGCTGAGACTCAACGACCTCGCCGAGCGCGAGATCGCCCGCTCCCACCATGGCTCGCTCGCGCGCGAGGAGCGAACGGTCGTCGAGGAGATGCTCAAGGCCGGCGAGCTTCCGTGCTTGGTGGCCACCTCCAGCCTCGAGCTCGGGATCGACATGGGCGCCGTCGACCTCGTCATCCAGGTCGAGTCGCCGAAGTCCGTGTCCCGCGGGCTGCAGCGGATCGGCCGGGCCGGGCACTCGGTCGGCGATGTCTCCCGCGGGCGGATCTTCCCGAAGTTCCGCGCTGACCTGCTCGAGTGCGCGGTCGTCGCGCAGCGGATGCGCGAGGCGCGGATCGAGACGACGGTCGTGCCGCGCAACGCGCTTGACGTGCTCGCCCAGCAGATCGTCGCGATCGCCGCGGCCGCCGAGCAGCGCGAGCAGAACCCGACGGTCAACGTCGACGACCTCTACGCGCTCGTTACCCGCACCCACTCCTACGCCGAGCTCACCCGCACGCAGCTGGAGAACGTGCTCGACATGCTCGACGGCCGATACCCGTCCAGCGAGTTCGCCGAGCTGCGTCCGCGGATCGTGTGGGACCGGGTCGCGGGGACGCTTCGCGCCCGGCCGGGCGCCCGCCAGCTCGCGGTGACGAACGCGGGCACGATCCCCGACCGCGGCCTCTACGCCGTGACGCTGCCCGACGGGCGTCGCGTCGGTGAGCTCGACGAGGAGATGGTCTACGAGGCCCGCCCCGGTCAGACGTTCCTGCTCGGGGCGAGCACCTGGCGGATCGAGGAGATCGGCCGCGACCGCGTGATCGTCACCCCCGCGCCGGGCCTCCCGGGCGCCGTCCCGTTCTGGAAGGGCGACACGCTGGGGCGCCCGAAGGAGCTCGGCGAGGCGATCGGCGCGTTCGCCCGCTGGGCGGTCGACCAGCCGGTCGAGCTGCTCGAGCGCGAGTACGACCTCGACGCCCGTGCCGCCACCAACCTGATCGAGTTTCTGCAGGAGCAGCAGCAGGCCACGCGGGTGGTGCCGAGCGACCGGGCGATCGTCGTCGAGCGCTTCCGCGACGAGATCGGCGACTGGCGCCTGTGCGTCCTCTCCCCGTTCGGCGGCCGCGTCCACGCCGCCTGGTCGCTCGCCCTCTCCGCGCGGATCCGCGACGAATTCGGGCTTGAGTCCGACGCGATCTACTCAGACGACGGGATCATCGTCCACCTGCCGGACGCCGAGGAGCCACCCGGGGCCGAGCTCGTGCTGCTGGCGCCCGATGAGCTGGAGGACCTCGTCGTCGCCGAGCTCGGCTCGAGCGCCCTGTTCGGAGCCCGCTTCCGCGAGAACGCCGGCCGGGCGCTGCTCATCCCGCGCGCGCGGCCGGGCAAGCGCACCCCGCTCTGGCAGCAGCGGCTGAAGTCGCAGTCGCTGCTGGAGGTCGCCAAGAAGTACGGCGAGTTCCCGGTGATCCTCGAGACCTACCGCGAGTGCCTGCGCGACGTGCTCGACGTGCCCGGCGCCGTCGAGCTGCTCACGAAGATCCACCGGCGGGAGCTCAGCCTCGTCGAGGTCGAGACCGCGACCGCCTCCCCGTTCGCCTCGAGCCTGCTGTTCGACTACGTCGCGACGTACATGTACGAGGGCGACACGCCGAACGCCGAGCGCCGGGCGGCCGCGCTCAGCCTCGACCGTGACCTGCTGCGCGAGCTGCTCGGCCAGGAGGAGCTTCGCGATCTCATCGACGCGGGCGCGCTCGCGCAGGTCGAGGCCGACCTGCAGTGCCTGTCGGAGCCCGCGCAGGCGACCGGTCGCGACGGCCTGCTCGACGTGCTCCGCCGCGTCGGCGACCTCACCGAACCCGAGATCGCCGCCCGCACGCTCGCCGGCCTCGACTCCCGCCGGATGCTCGAGGAGCTCAGCCGCGAACGACGGGCGACGAAGATCCGCATCCACGGCGAGTCGCGCTGGATCGACGCCGCCGATGCGGGGCTCTACCGCGACGCGCTGGGCGCCGCCCCACCGGGCGGGCTCCCCGTCGCGTTCCTGCAGGATGTCCCGGACGCGCCCACGCGTCTTCTGAAGCGCTACGCCGCCACCCACGGCCCGTTCACGACCGGTGAGGTCCAGGCCCGCTACGGGATCGACCCGGGCCCGGCCTTGCGCGAGCTCGAGCGCGCCGGCGAGCTCGTGCGAGGCGAGCTTCGCCCGGGCGGCGCGACGCGCGAATGGTGTGACCCCGACGTGCTGCGGCGGCTTCGGCGCGCCTCGCTCGCCGTGCTCCGCAGGGAGATCGAGCCCGCCGAGCAGCGTGAGCTGGCGCGCTTCCTGCCCGCGTGGCAGGGCGTCGACCGCCATCCGGCGAGCGGCGCCGGCGTCGACCGGCTGCGCGAGGTGCTCGTCCCGCTGCAGGCCCTGCCGCTGCCCGCCGAGGTGTGGGAACGCGAGGTGCTGCCGCGGCGCACGGGCGCCTACTCCGCGTCGTGGATGGATCAGCTGTGCGCCGCCGGCGAGATCGTGTGGATCGGGGCGGGGGCGCTCGGCCGAAGCTCGGGTCGGGTGGCGCTCTACTTCCGCGAGGACCTGCCGCTGCTCGGCCCTCCCGCGGGGCGAGGCGCGGACCCGCCCGTGGGTCCGGCGCACGACGCAGTCCGCGCGCGCCTTGACCGCGGCGCGTGCTTCTTCACCGACCTGCTCGCCGATGTCGAGGGCTTCAGCCCCGAGGAGATCCAGGAGGCGCTGTGGGACCTCGCGTGGGCCGGCGAGGCGACGAACGACGCGTTCGCGCCGCTGCGCGCGCCCAGGCTCACGCTGGCGCGCGCCCAGCGCGAGCAGCTCCGCCGCGGGCAGGCGCGGCGCGGCCGCTTCGGCGCCGGGCGGCGCGCCGCGGCGCGGACGGCGGCGCAGGTGCAGGGGCGCTGGTCGCTCACGGCGCCGCTGCTCAAGGGGGCCGGGGCGGCCGTCGATCCGAGCGAGCGGCGGCGGGCGATCGCCGAGCTCCTGCTGGAGCGCTACGGGATCGTCACCCGCGAGCAGGTGCTCGCCGAGGGCATCGCCGGCGGCTTCTCCGCGCTCTACGGCGAGCTCTCGCAGCTGGAGACGCTCGGCGTCGCGCGCCGCGGCTACTTCCTCGAGGGGCTCGGGGGCGCCCAGTTCGCGCTCCCCGGCGCAGTCGAGCGGCTGCGGGCGCGGGCGCCGGTCGGCGTCTCGGCAGGCGGGGCGGGCGCCGAGGATCCCGTGTCGGCCGCGCTCGTGCTCTCCGCCGTTGACCCGGCGCAGCCGTACGGTGCCGCGCTGCCGTGGCCGAGATCGGACGGCGAGGCCGGCGCCCGCCGACGCCCCGCCCGGACCGCGGGCGCGCACGTCGTGCTCGTCGGCGGCGACCCGATCCTCTACGTCGAGCGCGGCGGGAAGCGTCTCATGACGCTCGTGCTGACCGGCGACACACGGGTCGAGCCGGCGCTCGCCGCACTCGCCGGCCATGTCCGTGCCGGCCGGATCCGGCGCCTTGGTCTGGAGCGCGTCGACGGCGAGCCCGCGATGAGCTCGCCGCTCGCGCCCGCGCTCGCCGCGCTCGGCTTCCAGGAGGGCCCCCGCCGGCTCACGCTGAGCGCCTGATCGGAGCGGCGCCTTCCGCCCCGCGTCGCTCGCCGCCGCCGCGGCGACAGGCCAACCGCCGCATGGCCGCTCGGTTGACCGCGTTCGCGCGACCCGCTGTGCCAACCTTGATCGCATGGAGGTGACGATCGCCGAGCTCGAGCGGTGGACGGAGTTCGGCGCCCGCTGGCGCGCGCGGCACGTGGCTGAGGACCGTGTCGTCGTCGACCTCTGCCAGTGCACGGGCGAGCTCGTCGAGCGTCGCGCGTCGTCCGATCCGGAGGTGATCGCGTACGTGCGCGCCCGCGCCTCCGAGGAGGAGTGAGGCGTGCGCGAATACCAGGTCGCGCTCTTCTTCCACCTGCTCGGGGCGCTGCTGTTCTTCGGCGGGATCATGGTCGCCGGCATCGCCTCCGAGGCCGCGCGCCGCCGCACGAGCCCGGGCGACGTCGCGGTGCTGCTCGGGATCGCGCGCGTCGGCGTGCTGCCGGTCGCCGTCGGCGGGGTGCTGCTCCCGGTGTTCGGGCTCTGGCTCGTCCACCTCGGCCACTGGGGCTACGGCAGCGCCTGGGTCGACTGGGCGCTCGGCCTGTACGTGCTCGCGATGGCGCTCGGCGGCATCGGCGGCCGGCGGCCCAAGCGGGCGCGCCTGCTCGCCGCCTCGCTCGCCGCTCGGGGCGAGCCGGTCACCGCGGAGCTCTCCGCGCTCCTCGACGACGTGGTCACCCGCGCGATCAACTACCTCTCGCTGGTCGCGGTCCTCGCGATCCTCGCGCTGATGGTGTTCAAGCCGTAGGGCGCCGGCGCAGGTCGGGCGCCCGAAGGTTCGAGCCCTGAGGCGGCGGCGTGAGCCCGGCTCCCGAAACCTCATAGGGTGGGCGCATGCCATTTGCCAAGACGAACCTACGTGATGTGGAGGACCAGGCGGCCAAGCACGGCGTCGGCGACTCCCAGGAGGCGCGCTTCCCGCGAGAGGCCATCGGCGCCGAGCAGACCGGCTTCAACTACCTGAAGGTCAAGCCGAGCAGGCGCGAGGCGTTCGCGCATCGTCACCGCAGCGCCGAGGAGATCTACCTGGTGCTCGAGGGCTCCGGGCGGGTCAAGCTCGACTCGGAGCTCGTCGAGCTCGAGGCTCACGACGTGGTGCGGGTGAGCCCCGGCGTCGCGCGCTCGTTCGAGGCGGGGCCGGACGGCCTCACCGTGCTCGTATTCGGGCCGCGTGTCGAGGGCGACGGCGAGATCGTCAAGGACTTCTGGGACGAGTGACGCGGTGCTGATCGCCGTCGCGGGAGGCACCGGCACCGCCGGACGCCACGCCGTCGCCGCCGCCGAGGCGGCCGGGCATGAGGTGCGCGTGCTCAGCCGCTCAGCCGGAGTCGACCTCGTGAGCGGGTCCGGTCTCGCCGAGGCGCTCGACGGGGTTGCGGCGATCATCGACGCGGCGAAGCCGGAGACGCTCGAGCCCGGTCAGGCGAGCGAGTTCTTCCGCGTCGCCGCGGCCAACCTCCAGCGCGAGGCGGCCGCCCGGGGCGTTCGCCACATCGTGACCCTGTCGATCGTCGGGATCGACCGGGCCTCGTCGTTCGGCTTCTACCGAGCGCAGCTCGAGCGCGAGCGCACGACCAGGGAGGGCCCGGTGCCGGTGACGATCATGCGCGCCACCCAGTTTCACGAGTTCCCGGCCCAGATGATCGCCCGCACCCGGCGGGGCGACCGCGCCTCGATCTACGACATGCGCTCCCAACCGGTCGCCGCCCGCACGGTCGGGGCGGTGTTGGCCGAGCTTGCCGCCGGGGAGCCGCTCGGACGGGCACCCGATCTCGGCGGTCCCCGCCCGGAGCGACTCCTCGAGCTCGCGCGGCTGTTCGCCGCAACGCGCGGCCTCGACCTGACGATCGAACCCGACACGGGGTCGATGGCCGGCGTGCCCGCCGATGCGCTCCTGCCCGGGCCGGACGCCCGCTTGGAGGGACCGAGCTTCGATGAGTGGCTGAACGGCGAGGACGCCACCGCGCTCACCATCTGAGCGCCGGGCCGCGACCGCTCAGCCGACGACGATGTCCGCGTAGGCGGCCGGTTCGCGCCGGACCAGGTTGGCGACGAACGGGCACAGCGGGCGCACGGAGAGCCCGCGTGAGCGCGCATCCTCCAGCGCGCCGCGGGCGAGCGCGGTGCCAAGCCCCTGGCCGCCGTGCGCGGGGTCGATCTCGGCGTGCAGCATCGTCATCACGCCGTCGCTCACGCGATAGGTGAGGAGCCCGACTCGCTCGTCGCCGAGCCGAATCTCATAGCGCTGGCGCTCAGGGTTGTTGCTGATGGCCGGGGTTGGGTCCACCCGAGTGAGGCTACGACCCGCGCGTCCCGCTCGTCTCCCGGACCGCATGCAGGAGGAAGCACCCGGCTCAGGTCCAAATCCTCCGATCGAGGACACAGCGCCGGCCCGCGTCCAGATCCTCCGATGGAGGACAACGCCGGGTTGCGGTCCCAATCCTCCAATCGAGGAGATGTCAGCCGGCGAGGCCGAAGAGGCGACCGAACGCCGCGAAGCAGCGAGCGAGCGCGCCCCGCTCCGGCCGGACGGCGCTCGCCGGCTCCGGTGCCCGCGGCGGCACGGACGCCGGGGCGGGGGCGAGCGCGAGCGGCGGGGCGCCCGCGAACAGCGACTCGGCGGCGTCGCCCGCCCAGATCACCGCGCGCAGGTAGTACTCGTCGGCATGAGGGATGCGCGTGCCGCTCACCTCGCCCTGCTCGCGGGCGATCACCGCCTGGAGCAGCTCGCCCATCGGTCCTGAGCGGTCGACGAGCGCGTCGCGGATGTCGTCGGCAAGCGGCAGCAGTTCCGTTGCCTCGCTCATCGTCGTGTCCATCAGCGCGTCGAGCACTGAGAACAGGCCAAGCGTGAACAGCTCCGAGCCGCGGCCGGGTCCGAGCTCGGTTCCGGCGAGCTCGCAGAAGCGGGCCCGGGTGAGCGCGGTGAGCGTGAGCTCGGTCGGCTTGTCGTCGACGCTCGCCATGACGCTCAGCGTCGCCCAGCGGCGCGCGTTGTCGAGGCCGAGCAGCGCGAGCGCCTGGCCGATCGAGCGGACCTCGCCGCGCAGGCCGAGCGCCGCCGAGTTGACGTAGCGCAGCATGCGGAAGCTGAGCGCGACGTCGCGAGCGATGAGCTGCTCGACCTCGGAGAGCTCGACGTCGGAGCGCTGCAGCGCGGAGACGACCTGCAGGAGCGCGAGCCGATTGGCCGAGACGCTGCGCGTTCCGGCGACCGCCGGGCGGCAGAAGAAGCGGCCCTGGAACAGGTCGCAGCCCGCGTCCAGGCAGAGGTCGCGGTCCTCGTAGGTCGCGATCCCCTGAGCGAGGACCTTGCATCGCCTCCCCTCGGTCGCCTCCCGCAGCCGGGGAACGAGCGAGCGCAGCCGCTCGTGACCGAGCGCGCGCACGTCGAGCTTGACGATGTCGAACAGGGCGAGCGCCGGCGCGGGGAGCGACTCCTCGTCGACGCCGTCGAGTGCGAGCTGGTAGCCCTCCTGCTTGAGCTCGTCGAGCGCCTCGATCAGCTCCTCGTCGAACACCTCGGCGCCCGAGATCTCGAGGCCGCTCAGCTCGGCCGGGATCGCCTGTGCGAGGCCGTTGAGCACGAACTCGCGGGAGACGTCGACCCACGCCTTTCTGTGCCCGACGATCCTCGCGAGGTCGAGCTCGGTGAGCGAGTTGAGCACGACCGTCGCGGTCGCGCGCTCCCGGCTCTCGGGCCGCTCGTCCTCGGCCCATCCGTGTCCGCGGAACAGGAGCTCGCAGCCGACGACCTCGAGCCGACGGTTGAAGATCGGGTGACGGGCCACAAACGCGCTGTGCATGGTGGTTCTCCTGCGGTTGTCGGCATTCGGACCAGAATGCTTGACCAAATTGGGGGGGCCGGGCCGCGCGCCGGCGGCGGCGCGCGAAGCGCCGGGGCTGGGCGGACAGCGACGCGCGGCGTCCGGCATGCTGACGCGGTGGCGCACGATGGCCCGCACCAGGACGACGCGCCGATCGGCCGGCTCGTCGTGATGGGCGTCTCGGGCGCCGGGAAGACGACTGTCGGCGAGGCGCTCGCCGCCGCCGCGCACGTGCCGTTCGTGGACGGCGACGACCTGCATCCGGAGGCGAACGTGCGCAAGATGGCCTCCGGCACGCCGCTCACGGACGCCGACCGGGCGCCGTGGCTGGCGCGAGTGGGGGAGGTGCTCTCGAGCGCCTCGGGCATCGTCGTGACCTGCTCGGCGCTGCGGCGCGTCTACCGGGACGCGATTCGCAGGACGGCCCCGGACGCCGTGTTCGTGCAGCTCGACGTCGATCCCGGCGAGCTGGACGCGCGGATGCGCGCCCGACGTCACCACTACATGCCCGCCTCGCTGCTGCCCTCGCAGCTCGCGACGCTCGAGCCCCTCGGCGCGGACGAGCCCGGGGTCGTCGTCGACGCCTCAGGCCCGCCGGCCGACGTGGTCGCGCGCGTGCGTGCGGCGCTCAGTGCAGCGCGCGCCGCAGGCTCTCCGTGAGCTCCGCCGCGCCGGTCGCGGGCAGATGACGGCGCCCTCCCTGGCGGGCGAGCGCGATCCCCGCCGCCCGGGCGTCGTCGTCAGCGCTCGTGCCGAGCACGTGCCGGCGGTCGAGCGCGCCGGCCGCCCGCCGGGCAGACTGGGAGACGATGCCCGAGGGGGACACGATCGCCTACGCCGCCCGGCGGATGCGCCCGGTGCTCGAGGGCCACGTCCCGGACGAGATCCGCACCCCGCAGCGCCGCCACGCCATGGATCGCTGGCCGGAGCGCCTGACGGGTCGGGCGGTCACCGAGATCGCCACCCACGGCAAGCACCTGCTCATCCACTTCGAGGGCGAGCTCGTGATCCACTCGCACCTGCGCATGACCGGCGCGTGGGGTGTCTACTCAGGCGATCGCGCGCCGCGGCGATCGATGCGGCGGGCGTGGCTCGTGCTGCGCCGCGGCGCCTGCCAGGTCATCGAGTTCGACGGCCCGGTGCTCGAGCTGCTCACCGCGGGCCGGGCGCGCCTGGACCCGCGGCTCGCACAGCTCGGCCCGGACGTGCTCGCCGACGAGTTCGACTACGACCGCTTCCTGGCGCGGCTCCGCGCCGAGGATCCGACCCGCGGGATCGGCGATGCGCTCCTCGACCAGCGCACGATCGCGGGCATCGGCAACATCTGGAAGGCGGAGGCCTGCTTCGACGCCGGCATCGACCCGTGGCGCCCGGTCGGCGAGGTCTCCGACGCGGAGGCGCGTGCGATCGTCGACGCCGCCCGCCCGCGCATGCGCCGCTCGGCGGACAGCGGCCGGCCCGGGGAGCGGCACGTGTTCCGCCGCCCGGGCGAGCCCTGCCCGCGCTGCGGCGCGCCGATCCGCGCCCGCGGCCAGGGGGAGGACAACCGGACGACGTTCTGGTGCCCCGGCTGCCAGCGCTGAGCCCGCTGTCGCGGATGGTTCTGGTGCTCCGGCTGCCAAGCGCTGAGCCCGCTGTCGCGGATGGCATGCGGGGAAGGTTTGTCCGTCTGAGGCGGACAAAAGCTCCCAACCTTTAAGCAATGCCGGAGCTACAGACGGCAGCTCGCGGCGGAGTAGCGGGGCGGGTCGGCGAACGCGGCGGTGTGGTGTCCGGCGGTCGTCGTGCGCGTCGCCGTGCCGAGGCGCCGGCCGTCCCGCGTCCAGGTAAACGTGACGATCGCGTCGAGCAGGCCCGTGGCGGAGGAGTAGTGGAACTCGGCGCCGTCCTGGTGCACGCCGGTGCGGAGCGAGCCGAGCGACACCGTCCGGCGCGCGGTCGTGCCCTTCACCCACACGTATCGCGCGCGCGAGCGGTCGTACTGGCGCAGCTGGACCGTCATGGAGAGCGTCGATCGGAAGCCGAGCGCGGTCATCTCCCCGCGTATGCCGAGAAGGCCACCGTGGCCGCGATCGGCCTTGCAGATGTTGACGGTCGCCCACAGGTAGGAGGAGCGCTCGGCATGGCTGACCGCGCGCCGGATCTGTGCGCGGGTCGGGTTCGCGCTCGACCGGGTCGCCGCCTGTGCGCGGGTCGGGTTCGCGCTCGACCGGGTCGCCGCCTGTGCGCGGATCGGGTGCGCGCTCGACCGCGTCGCCGCCTGCGCGCCGCCGGCCCCTGCGGCGAATGACGCCGCCATGATCGCGATGCCGATCGTCGCCCTGCGCATCCTCTCGACCATACCGCCGTGTGACGGATCGCAACCCCGGTCGTAGTAGGAGCATGATCGCCTCCGTGATCCACCGGCCGGATACCGGAACGGAGGGAGCCTGGGCGCGCTTCGAGGCGCTCTACCGCGAGAGTCGCCGCGACCTCTACGCGTACGTCTGCTCGCTGCTCGGCGATCCGAGCGCCGCCGAGGACGTCACCGCGCTCGCCTACGAGCGCGCCTACCGTCGCCGCCGCACGTTCGACCGCCGGCGCGGCGAGGAGCGGGCCTGGTTGTTCGGGATCGCCCGCAACGCGGCGCTCGACGAGCTGCGCCGCCGTCGCCGCGTCGCCACGCTCGCCGCCGAGCCGCCCGATGAGCAGCTCACCGGCCCCGAGGACGGGGCCGAGGTGGCGCTCCGGCGGACCGCCGTGCGCGCCGCGCTCGCCGGGCTGACGGCGCGCGAGCGGGAGCTCGTCGCGCTCAAGTTCGGCGCCGGTCTCTCGAACGGCGAGATCGCGTCGGTGCTCGGCAGGAGCGAGACCGGCGTCTCGACGTTCCTGTACCGCACGATGAACAAGCTCCGGGAGGCCTGCGATGCGGAGCGCTGACCCGCTCGAGCCCGAGGTGCTCGCCGCGCTCGAGGCGATCGACGCAACCCTCGAGGGCGAACCGGTCGATCCCGAGCACGCTGAGCTCGCCGAGCTCGCGCTCATCCTGCGCGCCGAGCGGCCCGTGCCCGACGAGGCCTTCCTCGCGCGGTTGGACCGTCGCGTCGGCGAGCGCTTCGTCGAGCCGGCCCGGCCGTCACGCCCCTGGATGCGGCGCTGGTGGGCGGAGCGCCGGGGGCTCGCGGCGACGGCGCTCGCCGCCGCGGCCGCCGCGTGCATCGCGGTTGCCGTCGTCGTCTCCTCCAACGGGTCGAGCCTGCAGGTGGTCAATCGCACCCCACACGGAACCGCCGCGTCGAGCGGCAGCGGCTCGGGGGGCGGCGGCGCCGCGCGGAGCGCCGGCCACGGGGCGGGGGCCACGAGCACGTCGTCCGGCGGCGCGGCGGGCGCCGCCTCCGGCGCCGGGAGCAGGAACGCACCGCCGGTGGGGGCCGCGGGCACGGGAGCGAGTGGGGGGTCCGCGGCCACGTCGGCCCGCAGCTCCGCGGGCACCTCGTCCCGCAGCTCCGGGAGGCAGCTCTCCACCCGGGCCCCCGCCGCGCCGACGACTCGCGGGCGCGACATCACCCAGTCGGCGCGGGTCGGTCTGCAGGCCGACCCCGGACGGATCGCGGGCGTCGCCCAGGAGGTGTTCGACGTGATCGGCGCCGAGCACGGGGACGTGCTGAGCTCGCACGTGAGCGAGACCGCGGGCGCCCCCGGCTACGCGACGTTCTCGCTGCAGGTGCCCGCCGCGCGCCTGCCGGCGACGCTCGATCGGCTGTCGCGGCTGCCGCACGCGCGCGTGCTCACCCGCGAGGACTCGAGCGCCGACATCACGTCGCGCGTCGACAACACCGCGGCCGCGCTGGCGGGCGCGCGGGCACGTCGCCGGTCGCTGCTGCGCCAGCTCGCGGCCACGGCGGACCCGACCGCGGCCACGCGCCTGGAGCGCGAGGCGGCGCGCGCCCTCGCCCAGATCGATCGCCAGCAGGCCGCGCTTCAGCGGCTCCGCCACCGGGTCGCCGACAGCACGATCGCGGTGACCGTCTCCTCGCCGCCGGTCGTTCACCACCGCCCCCACAGCGCCTCCGGCGGCTTCACGTTCGGACGGGCCCTGCACGACGCCGGCCGGATCCTCGTCGTCGCCGCGGGCGTGGCGCTGATCGCGCTCGCGGTGCTCGTTCCGGTCGGGCTCGTCGTCGCGTTCTGCGCCTGGGTGTGGTCGCTCGTGCTCCGCCGCCGGCGCGAGGGCGCGCTCGATCCGTCGTAGCGCCCTCGGCCGTTCGCCGCCGCGCCCGCGCCCGGGCGCGCCCGGCCCCTCTCGAGACGGCGCGCCGGGCCGGCGGGGTACGAAATGGTCGCTGTGAGAGATCCTTTCGTACACACCACTAAGTCCAATCGAAATTGTGGGCGAGAAATCCCGGCGCGGGCATGAGCGAGCGACGGGGGCGGACGCGGGGCGGCGCGTGACATTGTGGGCGAGAAATCCCGGCGCGGGGCGCGAGCGAGCGACGGGGGCGGACGCCGGGCGGCGCGTGCGAGACTCGCCAGAGCCATGGCCGACCGCAGCCCGACCCGCGAGGAGCTCGCCCGCTCGTTCGACGACGCCGCGGCGGTCTATGCCCGCGCGCGACCCGGCTATCCGGATGAGGCCCTCGACTGGCTGCTGCCCGCGCATGCGCGCGACGCGCTCGACCTCGGCGCCGGCACCGGCAAGCTCACCGCCCGGCTCGTCGCGCGCGGGCTGAACGTCTCCGCGGTCGAGCCCTCGGATCGGATGCGCGCGGAGCTCGAAGCGCTCCTCGCCGGCCGGGTCACCGCGCTCGCCGGAACTGCCGAGTGGATCCCGCTGCCCGACGCGTCGCAGGACGTCGTGCTCGTCGCCCAGGCGTGGCACTGGGTGCAGCCCGCGCGCGCGATCCCCGAGGTGGCGCGCGTGCTCCGTCCCGGCGGGCGGCTCGGATTGCTCTGGAACTGCCGCGACGAGACCGTCCCGTGGGTCGCGGAGCTCGGCCGGATCCTCGCCCGGCCCGGGGAGTCGACCGACACGGCGGGGGCGGCCGCCCGCAGCGCGTCCCTCGGCCCGCCGTTCGGGCCGGTCGAGCGGTTCGAGACCGGGCGTTGGACGCAGACGCTCACGCCCGAGGGCCTCGTCGAGCTCGCCGCCTCGCGCAGCTACGTGATCACGCTCGAGCCCGACCGCCGCGAGGCGCTGCTCGACCGCGTCCGCGAGCTGCTCGCCCGCCATCCCGAGCTCAGCGATCGCCGCGAGATCGAGCTCCCATACGTCACCGAGTGCATCCGCGCAGAACTCGCGGACTGAGCCTTCGCGCTCACGCCCGCCGGTAGCGCGCGAGCACGTCCGGATCGGGCTCCCAGCCGAGCCCCGGGCCCTCCGGGACGCGCACGCGGTCCCCGTCGCGCAGCGGCTCCGGATCGACGAGCCACGCCTCCGGCTCGACCCACAGCATCTCGATGTTGTCGACGTTCGCGCGCGTCGCCGCGGCGTGAAGCGTCGCGTGGAACCCCGGGCCATAGTACGGGCAGTGGGGGACGACCGGCACGCCCGCGGCCGCCGCCACCTCGCACACCCGCAGGAACTCCGAGATCCCGCCGACCTTGGTGACGCTCGGCTGCATCATGTCGACCGCGTCCGCGTGTGCGGCCGCGGCGAACTGGACGCTCGTGCACCAGTTCTCCCCGGCGGCGATCCGCAGCGCCGGTGAGCGCAGCGCGTGGAGCGTGGCGAAGTCCTCGGGCGGGAAGATCGGCTCCTCGAGCCAGGCGAGGCCGACCGACTCGATCCGCGCCCGCTCGGACTCGAGCCAGTCGAGGTCGTAACCGCAGTTGACGTCGGTGGCGAGCGGCACGTCCGGCCCAACGGCACGCCGGCCCGCCTCGATCGAGTCGAGGATCCGCTCGTGCATCTTCACGGCCGTATAGCCCCTGGCGAGCGCCGCCTCGCACGCCTGCGCGACGAGCGGCGGCTCGTCGTAGCGCATGAGGCTCGCGTACGTGGCGAAGTCCGAGCGGCGGGCGCCCGAGGGGGCGCCTGCGTCCCCGCCGGCGCCCGCCTCCCCGCCGGCGCCCGTGCCCGCGTCCCCGCCGGCGCCCGTGCCCGCGTCCGTGCGCGTCGGAAGGAGCTCGTGCACCGGCACGCCCGCCCGCCGCGCCGCAAGATCCCAGAGCGCGATGTCGACCCCGGAGATCGCAAACAGCGTCACCCCGTAGCGGCCGTGGAGGTGCAGCGCCCGCTGGACCTCGAGGTTCCAGGCGGCGACGTCCTGGACCGGAGCGAGCATAAGCCGCGGGATGACGAGACGGTCGAGCATCGCCTTCGTCGACTCGACCGTCGAGTAGCCGAACGCCTCGCCCCAGCCGACGGTGCCGCGCTCGTCCTCGAGCCGCACGAGCGCGAACTCGAGGCTCCGCCACGCGTTGAAGCCGATCCCGGTGCCGCTCTGCGGAAACGGGAACGGGATCTCGACGATCATCGTCTCGGCGGATCTGATCTGCACGGGCGCTCGCTTCGGTCGAGGGGTTGCGTAGAGTCGGCGGCGAATGTCCGCCACCACCGCAACCTTGACACAGCGCATCCGCGACCGGGAGCCGCTGCTCGGCACGTTCGTGAGCCTCGGGTCGGCGACCGTGACGAACCTGCTGGCGAGCGTCGGCTACGACTTCCTGCTCATCGACCTCGAGCACGGCGCTGGGAGCGAGGCGATCCTCCAGGGGCAGCTGTTCGCCGCGGAGGCGGAGGGCGTGGCGGCGATGGTCCGCACCGAGACCTTCGACCGCATCCGCATCGGCCGCGTGCTCGATCTCGGAGCCCGCGCCGTCATGCTGCCCCGGGTCGACACCCCGGCCCAGTGCGCCGGAGCCGTCGCCCATCTCCGCTATCCCCCGGTCGGCGACCGCGGTGTCGCGTCCTCCAACCGCGCGCGCGGCTGGTCGACCCGCACCGGCTCGTTCACCGACGCCAACCGGGAGATCGCGGCCGTCGTGCAGATCGAGAGCGCGGAGGCGGTGGAGAGCGTCGAGGAGATCGCGGCGGTCGACGGGGTCGACGCGCTGTTCGTGGGACCGAGCGACCTCTCCCATTCGCTCGGCGTGCCCGGCGAGCTCGAGTCGCCCGCGTTCACCGACGCGCTGGAGCGGGTGCTTCAGGCGGCGCGCGCCCACGACCTCGCCGCCGGGATCCTCGCCCCGACCCCGGAGCGCGCCCGCGCCCTCCACGAGCAGGGGTTCACGCTCATCGTGCTGAGCGCCGACGTCAACATGCTCGCCGCCGCCGCCCGTGATGCGGTCACCCGGACACGCGACGCGCTCGGCCGCACGCGCGCCGGATGACCGAGCGGATCCTCATCACGGGCGCCGCCGGAGCGATCGGCGGCCTGTTGCGGACCGAGCTTTCGCGTCCGGGCCGTGAGCTCGTGCTGCTCGACGTCACTCCGCCGCCCGATCCGGCTCCCGGCGAGGCGGCGCGGACGATCACCGCATCGGTCGCCGACCTCGGCGCGCTGCTCGACGCCGCCGAGGGCGCAAGCGCGATCGTTCACCTCGCGAACCTGATCGAGGACGAGAGCTGGGAGGACTACGCGCGGATCAACATCACGGGCACCTACAACGTGCTCGAGGCCGCCCGCCGCCGGGGCGTGCCCCGGGTCATCTACGCCTCCAGCAACCACGCGGTCGGCTTCGCCGAGCGCCCAGCGGAGCCCGGCGCCGAGCTTCCGGCGACGCTCGCGCCCCGCCCCGACAGCTACTACGGGGTGTGCAAGGTCGCAAGCGAAGCGCTCTGCTCGCTCTACCACGATCGTCACGGGCTCGACGCGATCTGCCTGCGGATCGGATCCTGTCGCCCGGAGCCGAACGATCGCCGGTGCCTGTGGAGCTGGCTGTCCTACGCGGACGCGGTGCGTCTGGTCGAGGCGGCGCTCACCGCACCGTCGCCGGGCTTTCGGATCGTGTGGGGGGTGTCGGCGAACACGCGGCGCTGGTGGTCACTGGAGGAGGGTCGAGCGATCGGGTACGAGCCGCGCGACGATGCCGAGGACCAGGTCGAGAAGATCCTCGCCGCGGACCCGGACCCGGGCGGTCCCCCGGCCGGCGCGGGACCTGAACGGGTCGGCGGCCCCTACACGGCGCCCGACTTCGACGCGCCGGGGCGCACCGGTTGATCGCGCGGACCGACCGCCTCGACGCCCCGGGGCGCACCGGCTGATCGCGCGGACCGACCGCCTCGACGCTCTGGGGTGCACCGGCTGACCGGCGCGGCCTGACCTGGTCGAAACCGCGCGCGCCCCCGGGTGTGGTACCACTCGCAACCATGGCGGCGACCAGCGAGGAGATGATCGCCCTCCTGCACGGCGTCCCCGCGTTCTCCGCGCTCGCCGAGCCGGATCTCGGCCAGGTCGTCGACGTCACCGTGCCGCGGACGTTCGGCGCCGGCGAGATCGTGTTCCGCGAGGGCGACGAGGGCGACACGTGCTACGTCGTGCGCCGCGGTCAGGCCCGCGCCGTCCGGGAGCATTCCGACGGCCGCTCGATCACGCTCGCGACGTTCGGCCCGGGCGAGATCTTCGGCGAACTTGCGATGTTCGACGACGAGCGCCGCTCGGCGACCGTGGAGGCGGTCGAGGAGACCGAGGCGATGGCGATCCTCGGCGCGGACATGCGCCGCCTGCTCCGCGCCCACCCGGACATCGCGGTGAAGATGCTCGGCGGTCTGGCCCGCCGGTTGCGGGAGACGAACGAGCGGCTCGCGCGCCAGTCGTTCCAAACCGTGCAGAGCCGGGTCGCCGCGGTGCTCTCCGACATGGTGCAGGCCGCCCGGGCGCAGGGCGCAGGCGAGCGCGACGTGCTCATCACCGCCACGCAGAGCGATCTCGCCCAGCTCGCGGGATCATCGCGCGAGTCCGCGAGCCGCTTCCTCGCGGTGCTGGAGCGCGCCGGCATCATCACCCAGGGCCGCGGCCGGCTCACCGTCCATGAGCCGGAGCGCCTCGAGGGTTATGTCTACTGACTCGCCCGCCGCATGAGCGCGGCCGAGTTCTCCGCGGGCGGTGTCGTCGTCCGCGGCGGAGAGGTGATCACGATCGTGCCGGTCAAGCGGGCCCCAGACGGGCGCCGGGTGCTCGGCCTGCCGAAGGGGCACCCGGACGGCGACGAGACGCCCGAGCAGGCCGCCGCCCGGGAGGTCGCCGAGGAGACGGGCGTGCAGGCCGATCTCGTCGAGGAGCTCGGCGAGATCGAGTATGACTACGAGCGCGGCGGGCGCCGGGTCCACAAGGTCGTGCGCTTCTTCCTGTTCCGCTACCGCTCCGGCGACCTCGCCGACCACGATCACGAGATCGAGGAGGCCCGCTGGATGAGGCTTGACGACGCCGCGCGCGAGCTCACCTACGAGGGTGAGCGGGCGATCGTGAGCCGCGCGCTATCGCGCGGGGCGGCGGATCGGTAGCCTCACCGCCGATGCGCGTCCTCAACTTCTACTCCTCGGTGTTCGCCGACCAGCTCCGGCGCGGCCGCAAGACGGCCACGATCCGGCTCGGCGACAAGTCGCACAAGTACCACAAGAACGAATGCGTGCTGGTGACGATCGGCTACCAGCACTCGCCCCGCGAGAGGATCTTCAACGCGGTGATCGACCAGGTCGAGGTCAAGCGCGTGCGCGACCTCTCGCCGCGGGAAATCGAGCACGACAATCCCGAGTTCCGGCGCGTCGACGAGATGGTCCATTTCCTCGAGTCGATCTACGGGCGCAAGGTCTCGATGGAGGACACGGTCACCGTCGTGCGCTTCTCGCAGATCATCGAGCAGCCGCCCGACCAGATGCGCGACCGTATCCACGGGCTCGGCGGCGCGCGCAACTGAACAAGGCGGGTTTGCGCGAGAACCTTCGTCTTGACGGACGAAGCCTGCGCAAATTCGGCGAAACGTGACACGGGATCCCGTCCGTCTGCCTGAATGGCGTCGGGGCGGCATCGCCGGGTTGGCGGGGCGCGCGCTCAAGACACGATGACCGAACCGCATCTCGGCGAGCTGATCTTCGACGACCTCGACCCGGCGCTGCTCATGCAGCGGATCGTCGATGAGGCCCACGCGCTCGTCGGCAGCTGCGACGGGGCGGCGATCATGCGCTGTCACGGGGAGGCGCTGGAGACCGTGTCGGCCGCGGGCGTGACCGCGCGGCACGTCGGGCGCTCGATTCCCATGCGCACGAGCCTCTCGGGCCTCGCGATCGCCCGCGGCGAGCTGCAGTACTCCGACGACATGACCGTCGACGCCCGGGTCTCGCCGGAGATCCGAGCCGATCCGCTCGCCCGCTCGCTGCTGAGCGTGCCGCTGCGCCGCGGCGAGGAGGTGATCGGCGTGCTCGTGATCGTCTCCCGGCGGCTCGCTGCGTTCGATGCGGACGTGCGGGCGAACGTCGAGCGCGTGGCGAGCGTCGTCGGCGTCGCGCTTGCCTCCGTGATCGACACCGCCCGGGCGGTCCGCTCGGTGTTCCAGGCGATCGAGGCCGTGCCGGCGCTCAACGCCGCGGCGGCGAGTGCGACGGGTGCGGCGGCGCGTGCGACGGGTGCGGCGGCGGGTGCGACGGGTGCGACGGCAGGTTCCGAGACGCGGGTCGGCGAGTTCCTTGCGAACGTGATCAAGCCGGGCTCGCTCGAGGACCTGCGGAGCCGGCAGCGGGTCGGCGCGGTGCTGGAGCACGGCCGGCTGCGGATGGTTGCGCAGCCGGTCGTGGAGCTCGAGACGGGACGTGTCGTCGGCGTGGAGGCGCTCGCGCGCTTCCCGGGGACGCCCTCTCGCGCGCCCGACATCTGGTTCCGGGAAGCGGCCGTCGTCGGGCTCGGGCTGGAGCTGGAGGAGCTCGCGATCCGCCGTGCGCTCGGCATGCTCGACACGCTGCCCGGCGGTCTGGAGCTCGGCCTGAACGTCAGCCACGAGCTGCTCTTATCCGGGCGGCTTGAGCGGCTGCTCGAGGGCCACCCGTCGCGCCGGCTGCTCATCGAGCTCACCGAGCATGCGGCGTTCGAGGACTACGCCGCGTTCCGAGACGCGATGGCGCCGCTGCGCGAGCGCGGCATCCGGCTTGCCGTCGACGATGTCGGCGCGGGCTTCTCGAGCCTCCGGCACGTCATCGAGCTCGCGCCCGACCGGATCAAGCTCGACCGCCTGTTCACCTCGGGGATCGACAGCGACCCCGCGCGCCGCGCGATGGCCGAGGCGCTCGTCGGGTTCGCCGGTCGGACCGGGATCGGGCTCGTCGCCGAGGGGATCGAAACCAAGTGCGAGCTCGACGTCATGCGCCGGCTCGGCGTCCCGCTCGGCCAGGGCTTCCTCATTCAGCGCCCGACGGAGCCGCGCGCGATCCCGCGCCTCGTCGAGCACATCCTCCCGGTCGCCGAGCCCCTTCTCCCCGGCGCGGACCGCATGCTCGCGCGCTGCTCGGCGCGCGTCGGCCGCTCGCTGCGCCGGGAGCGCATGCCGGCCACCGTCCGCTCCTGAGCGGCGCCCGGACGGTGCGCGCGCACCGGATGGCATAGGCTGCCGCCACCTGCAGCGCCGACGAAGGAGAGGCGGGCCCGGAACGCCAGAGCAGCACAGCGCTCCGGACCCGGTGCGGCGCATCCACCACGTCGGGGTGACCGTCGGCGACCTCAAGGCGTCGCTTCGCTTCTACCGCGACCTGCTCGGGATGCGGGTGCTCGGCGTGAGCGAGGCCGAGGACGTGGGCGCGGTTGTCGGCGTGCCGGGCGCGCAGGCGCGGATCGCGGACCTCGACACGGGCGACGGCCGGCTGCTCGACTTGCTCGACTACGGCACCGGCCCGACCGCGGGGCCGGCGTCCGGCCCGGACGCTCCCGGCACGTGCCACGTGTCGTTTCAGGTGGACGACGTGCACGGCGCGCTCGCGCGGCTCGCGGCCGCCGGCCATCCGGCGATCGGGGAGGCTGTCCGGCTCGGCGGAGGTGGCGCTGCGGCGGACGCGGGGGGCGGCGATGGGAGCGGCGGGGGGCGGCGATGGGAGCGGCGGGGGCGGCGATGGGAGCGGCGCGGGCGGCGATGGCGGCGGCCGGGGCGGCGGCGGCCTGGGCGACGGGTACGAAAAGGTCACTCATGAGCACCAAATCGGCCACGACCCCTGGCTCGGCTGCACCGTCGCCTACGTGCGCGACCCCGACGGGGTCATCGTCGAGCTCTCCCGAGATCACCCGCCGCTACAAGGCGGGGATCCCCTGGAACGAGCTCCTGCCGCTCGGCGCGCGGGCGCTTGCGGCCAGCGAGGTCGAGCTAATCGGCGTCCACGCCCACTTCGCGCGCCACACGCGAAGCCCGGCGGCATGGGAGGCGATGGCGCGCTCGTTCGGCCAGGCCGTCCGGCGGCTGTGCGCGGCCTGGGAGGGATGGGTGCCGCGGGAGCTCGACATCGGCGGGGGCCTCCCCGGCGGACGTGATCCGACCGGGCGCTCGATCCCCCGGGTCGCCGTCGACGACGACCCGATCCCGCCGGTCGCGCGTTACGCGGAGGCGATCTGCGGCGGCCTGGCCGACGCGCTCGAGGGCTCGGCGGTCATCACCGCGGAGACGACGCTCGAGATCGAGCCCAAGCGCGCCTGCTACGCCGACACGGGGGTCCACCTCAGCCGCGTCGTCAACGTCAAGACCGAATCCGAGCCGAAGCCGCTGCGGTTCGTCGAGCTCGACACGAGCGAGATGTTCCTGCTCGACATCCACCTCGAGCATGACCGCTTCGCCCACATCGTCGCAAGCCGGGCCTCGCAGCCGGCGACCGGGCTCGCCGACCTCGTCGGATCCAGCTGCGGGTTCGACACGATCACCGCCAACGCTCCGCTGCCCGACGTCGCGGCGGACGACGTCCTCGCCTTCCTCGGCACCGGCGCCTACCAGGAGGCGACCGCGACGAACTTCAACGCGCTGCCGCGCCCCGCGACCGTGCTCGTCTCCGGCGACGCCGCACGCGTGGTGCGCCGGGCGGAGACGGTCGAGGACGTGTTCGAGCGCGATCTCGAGTGACGCTGTCACCCGATCGGCCGGATGTCGCGTCAGCAAGCGCGGCTCCGGAACGTGACCAGGCGGGCCGCGGCCTGAGCTGAGCGCCGCGAATCCGCTTGACAACCCTGACCAGGGTCTTGTAGCGTATATCAGGTAGCCGAATATACCGCTCCGGCTGAGGCCACCGCCCAGCCGAACAGAGGTAAGGAGAGGAGCAGAGTGTCAGCGCTCGCTGGTTGTGCGCGCTTGGAGCGCGCCCGCAGGCATGCAGTGAAGTACGCGCTCGCCGCGGCGGGCGCGGCCGTGAGTGTCATCACGCTCGCTGCCTGTGGCGGCGGGAGCGGCGGCTCTGGCACCACCGGGACCGCGGCTTCGTCGGGCGGCGGTGGCGCCAAGGGCGGCAGCACGCTGTCAATCCAGTTCGCGGGCCCGCCGATCAGCCTGAATCCCGCCCTCGGCGGAAATGGCGGCTCGAGTGTCTTCACCTCGCTTGACTACGACCCGCTGATCTACCTCACCGGGACGGGTCGCCTCGTTCCCGACCTGGCGACCTCATGGCACTATGTCGGCCAAGGTCACAAGGCGTTCGAGATGACCCTGCGGAGAGGCGTGAAGTTCACCGACGGAACCACGATGACGGCAAAGAATGCCGTCGCCTCGATGGAGTACTTCCTCAAGGCGGGGGGCGGCCTGGTCGGCGGGGTGGGTCAGATCGCGTCCATCACCGCGCCGGACAGCCACACCGTGCTCGTCAGGTACAAGACCGCGAACCCGGACGCGGCGCTCACCATGGATCAATATTCCGGCATCGGGCAGATCATCGGACCGAAGGGGCTCGCGGCGCCGAAGTCGCTGCTCACCAAGAGCGACGGCACCGGGCAGTACACGTACGACAATGCGGCCTCGGTGGCGAACAGCACGTACGTCTACAAGAAGAACCCGGGCTACTTCAATCCGTCCGCGTCTCAGTTCTCCCAGGTGCAGGTCAAGGTCATCGGCCAGCCCAGCGCCGTCCTGTCCGCGCTGCAGACCAACCAGGTGGCGTTCGCCGGGGGCAGCCCCACGACCGAGAGCGCGGCCAAGTCGGCGGGACTCACCGTGCTCAAGGAGCCGTTCTTCGACTGGGAGCTCATCATCCCGCCGCAGAAGAACCCCGTGAAGGCGCTGGAGAACATCAAGGTGCGCCAGGCGATCGCGTACGCACTCAACCGTCCGGCCATCGCCAGGGCGATCGGAGCCTCGACGACCCAGCCCAGCGGCCAGGTGATCTCGCCAGGTGGCAACGGGTACGCCGCCGGAGCCGGCTACCGGTATGACCTTTCGAAGGCCAAGCAGCTGATGGCGCAGGCCGGGTACGCGCATGGCTTCAGCCTGCCGGTCGTCACCGAATCGCTGATCGACGTCAACACGACGATCTCCCAGGCGATCACCCAGGGGCTGGCGGCGATCGGGATCAAGGCGAAGCTCGCGGTGATCTCGACCGGAATCGGGCAGTTCTCGGCGGCGGCGCAGAGCGGAAAGTACGGCGCGGTCATCTTCCCGAGCGCGGGCACCGATATGTACCAGGTCGCCAACCAAGTGCTCCCGCCCGGCATCTTCAACCCGGCTCACCTCCCGCCGCCGGCGAACGTGATGGCCGCGCTGAACAGGGCGTACGCCCTCAGCGGTTCGGCTCAGACCGCCCTCTATCGGAAGGCGGCAATGGAGCTGGACGCGACCGCGACCTTGGTGCCCGTCGTGTTCACCGAACCGCTCAACTACGTCTCTCGCAGCCTGGAGAACGTCCACGAGTCATTCATGAACCCCAACCCTGTCCCCGAGGCGCCGACGGCCGCGCTGTCCTGGAAGCTGAAGTGAGCCGAGTAGTTCGAGGCGGGATGCGTGGTGGGTGGCTGGTGCGGATCATCGGGATCCGCATCCTCACCGCGATCCCGCTCGTCCTGCTCGTCTCCTTCATCATCTTCGCGCTCGAGTCGTTTGTGCCGGGGAACCCGGCGGAGACCATTCTCGGGCAGAACGCGACGCCGCAGAACGTCGCCGCGCTCGATCACCAACTCGGCCTGAACAGGTCGTTTCTCGTCGGCTTCTGGACGTGGCTGACCGGAGTCGTGCACGGGAACCTCGGGACCTCGATCCTCAGCGGTGAGAGCGTGAGCTCGTTGCTCGACGGTCGCCTGGGGGTGACGCTCTCGCTTGTGATCTGCAGCGTGCTCGTGAGCGCCGTCGTCGGTGTGGGGCTGGGGCTCCTCAGTGCGTACCGGGGCGGATGGCTTGGCACGGCGCTCGACGTGGTGTCGCTGGCTGGCCTCGCGCTGCCGACGTTCCTGGTGGGCACGGTGCTCGTCGTGCTGCTCGCGGTGAGGGCGAAGGTGTTTCCGGCGACCGGCTATGTCACCCTGGCCCAGTCACCGGTCGCGTGGTTCGAGCACCTCGTGCTGCCCGTGTGCTCGTTGAGCCTGCTCGGCGTCGCGTCCGTCGCCAAGCAGGCGCGTGACTCGATCCTGGAGGCGCTGGAGGCCGACTACATCGCGATGCTGCGCGGCAACGGGATGAGCGAGCGGGAGATCCTCGCCAAGCATGTCCTGCGCAACGCGGCGATGCCGGTCATCACCGTGCTCGGCCTCGTCGCCATCGGAACCCTCGGCGGCACGGTGTTCATCGAGAGCGTGTTCGTGCTGCCCGGCCTGGGGAGCCTGGCCACGCAGTCGACCGTCGACCATGACCTGCCGGTCATCCTCGGCGTCGGGCTCTACTTCACCGTGCTCGTCGTCTGCATCAACCTGCTCGTCGACATCGGCTACGGGCTGCTCAATCCGAGGGTGAAGACGCGATGAGCGTCATCAACGCTCCGCTCGTCGGCGGCGCGTCGGCGTCGGCTCAGGCCGCGGAAGCCGCCGCCTCCCGCGGGATCATCCGTACGATCCTGCGCTCCCCGCGCGGGGTGTGCGCGGTCGCCTTCCTGCTGCTCGTCATCATCGCGTGTGCGCTGGCGGCGGTGATCGCCCCCTCCGGGCCGATCGTCCAGGATCTCTCGGCCGTCAACCGCGGCCCGTCCTCCCATCACCTCCTGGGGACGGACGCGCTCGGCCGCGACCTCCTCAGCCGGCTGCTGTACGGCGGGCGCTCCTCGCTGGTCGGCGTCGCCGAGGCGGTGCTCGCACTGCTCGTCATCTCCGTGCCGCTCGGGGTCGTGGCCGGCTACACGGGCGGAGCGGTCGACCGGGTGATCACCCGGACCGCCGATCTTGTGATGTCGATCCCGGTCATCATCATCCTGCTCGCCGTGCTCGCGATGTTCGGTCGCAGCATGTCGACCGCGATGGTTGCCCTGGGCGTGCTCGGGGCGGCCGGCGTCACCAGGGTCGTCCGCAGCGCGGCGCTCGCCGTGCGCGAGGAGGCGTTCATCGCCGCGGCCGAGGTGATGGGCCAAGCCCGGCGCGACATCATCTTCCGCCACATCCTCCCCCAGTGCCGGGGCGTGATCGTGGTGCAGACCTCGCTGTTCGCCGCGATCGCGCTCGGCGTGCAGACGGGTCTCACGTACCTGTCGCTCGGACCCGCTCCGCCGGCGCCGACCTGGGGAGGGATGGTCGGCGACGCGGTGACGGCGTTCTACACCTCACCGTGGCAGATCGTGCCCCCGGGGGCGGCGATCGCCCTCACCGTGGTCGCCTTCGGCGTCCTCGGCGACGTCGTCCGCGACGCGATCGCGGACACCCACTCCGCCGGTGCGAGCGGGCGTCCGCCGCATCGCGCCCGCCGGCCTGCGCCCGCCGCCGCCCCTGCGGAGGCGCTGGTCCACGTCGAGGGCATGTCGGTGGCGTTCGGGAGCGGAGCGGATGAGACGACCGTCGTGCAGGGCGTCACCTTCACCGTCGGCGCCGGGGAAGCGGTCGGGATCGTCGGCGAGTCGGGCAGCGGCAAGACGGTGACGGTCAAGGCGCTCGCCGGTCTGCTGCCGCGCACCGCGGCCGTCACCGCCGGTTCGATCAGCTTCGCCGGAACCGAGCTGAGCGCCGGTGGTCGCCGAGCGTATCGACGCGTGCGCGGGCACGGCATCGCGATCGTCACGCAGGAGCCGATGCGTGCGCTCGATCCGACCTTTCGGGTGGGGAAGCTCCTCGCCGACCTGGTCCGTGCCGTCGACAGATGCAGTCGCGGGTCGGCGCGCACGCGGGCGCTCGAGCTGCTCGGCCGGGTTCAGATCCTCGATCCCGAGGATGTCGCCCAGCGCTATCCCCACCAGATCTCCGGTGGTATGGCGCAGCGCGTCGCGATTGCGATGGCGCTGGCCGGACGGCCGAAGTTGCTGATCGCCGACGAGCCGACAACCGCGCTCGACGTCACCGTCCAGGCCGAGATCCTCGATCTGCTGCGCGGACTTCAGCGCGAGACCGGCATGGCGCTCGTCCTGGTCAGCCACGATCTCGGGGTCGTCGCCGAGATCTGCTCCCGCGTCTGCGTCATGTACGCCGGCGAGATCGTGGAGGTCGCTCACACCGAGGAGCTGTTCGCCCAGCCGTTTCACCCGTATACGCGCGCTCTGCTGAACGCGAGCCCGGGCGGGCGCTCGGACACGACGGCGCTCGAGGTGCTCCCCGGAGGGGTGCCGAGCCCGCGCGGTTGGCCCATCGGCTGCCACTTCGCCGACCGCTGCGCGTTCGCGGTCGAGACGTGCATGGCCGCGCCCGTGCCGCTGCGCCCGGTGTTCGACGCCGACCGGCAGGCGCGCTGCGTGCGCGCCGAGGAGCTCGCGGCGCCCGTGGAGGCGGCGACGTGAGCCTGCCGCTGCTCGACGTCGAGGGCCTGACGGTCGACTACCCGCTCCCCCGCGGGCGGACGCGGCGCGCCGTCGATGACGTCAGCCTGTCGATCGCGACCCGTCAGACCGTCGGCCTGGTCGGCGAGTCGGGATCGGGCAAGTCATCGATCGCCCGGGCGATCGTCGGTCTGGCTCCGAGAACCGCCGGCACGATCACGCTGCACGGCGGGGCGTCGGCACCCCCGGCGCGCCGGATCCAGATGATCTTCCAGGACCCGTACAGCTCGCTCGATCCGACCAAGACCGTCGGGTACAGCGTGTCCGAGCCGCTGCGCGTGCACCGCTCCCCGGAGCTCACTCGCGCGGTGATCCGGCAGCGAACCGCCGACATGCTCGAATCCGTCGGGATCCCGGCGTCCGCCGCCTCACGCCATCCCTCCCGGTTCTCCGGCGGCCAGCGCCAGCGGATCGCGATCGCCCGTGCGCTCATCCTCAAGCCTGATCTGGTCATCTGCGACGAGGCGCTGTCGGCGCTCGACCTCTCCGTCCAGGCGCAGATCATCAACCTGCTCACCCGGTTCCGGGACCGCGACGGGGTCAGCTACCTGTTCATCTCCCACGACCTGAGCGTCGTCGAGATGCTCTGCGACGAGGTCGTCGTGCTCTACCGCGGGCGGGTGGCCGAGACGGGGCCGGCTCGGCGCCTGCGTGAGGCGCCGCTTCATCCCTACACCCGCGGTCTGGTCGCAGCGATCCCGAGGGTCGACCCTGGAGCGCGGGCCAAAGCGCGGGAGCGCCGTGAGCTTCTGCGAACGCCGGTGGTGCCCGCGCCTGCGCTCGACGACAGCTGCGCCTACCGGCACCGCTGCGTGTTCGCGGCCGAGCGGTGCGCCGCCGAGCGGCCCGCGCTCCGCGCGGCCTCGGAAGGCGCCCGCGTCGCCTGTCACCGGGCGGAGGACGTCGCCGCCCAGCTCGACGGCGGGGCGGGTGCGCCGGCGGCGATCCCCACCGGCGGCCGATGACCCGCAGTGGTTCGATCAGCGCGCGGCTCCTGCTTGTCGGGGATCTGATCCTCGACGAGCCCGAGCCCGACTCGTTCTTCGACCCGAGCCGCGAGTGCCTGGCGCGTGGTGATGTCGTCATCGGCCAGGTCGAGGTGCCGCACTCGACGCGTGGGCGGGTCCAGAGCACAGACGTGCCGGCGCCCCCGGCCCGGCCCGAGCATCTCGAGGCGCTGCCGCGCGCGGGCTTCGGCGTCGCGACTCTCGCAGGCAATCACATCGCCGACCTCGGCCCCGACGCGATCGAGGACACCGTGGCCAAGCTGCACGAGCTCGGCATCGCGACCACCGGCGCCGGCATGACCCTGGACGAGGCGCGAGCGCCGGCGATCGTGTCCGCCGCAGGCGTCACCGTCGCGGTGCTCAGCTACAACTGCGTCGGCCCAAAAGACGGATGGGCGCGTGCCTCGAAGGCGGGATGCGCCTATATCAACGTGCTCACCCATTACGAGCTCGATCATGCCTCGCCGGGCGGGCCGCCCTCGATCTACACGTTCGCCACCCCTGAGACGGTCGAGCTCGTGAGAATGGACGTCGCGGCCGTCCGGGATCGGGCGGATGTCGTGCTGGTCGCCCTGCACAAGGGAATCGGCCACGTTCGCAGTCAGATCGCGATGTACGAGCGTGACCTGTCACGAGCGGTGATCGACGCTGGCGCAGACATCGTCGTCGGACACCATGCGCACATCCTGCGCGGCGTCGAGCTCTACCGGGGAAAGCCGATCTTCCACGGGCTCGGGAACTTCGTGACCGTGACACGTGCCCTGTCGCCAAAGGACGGTGACACGCCCGAGGCGCGGGCCTGGGCGCTCCGGCGCGAGCAGCTGTACGGCTTTCGCCCCGATCCCGCGATGCCCACCTACCCGTTCAACCCTGAGAGTCGCCACACGATGATCGCCGACTGTCGGCTGGAGGCGGACGGGTCGGTGACTGGGGGTTTCATCCCCTGCTGGATCGACGACGAGGCTCGCCCGGTCCCGCTGGATCGGGCGTCAGGTCAGGGCGTGGTCGACTACGTCCGGGCGATCGGCGAGGAGGCGGGTCTGCGCACCGAGCTCGCCTGGGAGGATGAGCGTGTCGCGATCCGGACCGTGGACACATGAGCGCCGGAAAACGGACGCCCTCACCCTTCGGGTGTCGTCGGAGGGAGGGAGCGCAGAGCCTCCGTGGCGTGGCGCAATGTTGCGGTCAGAGCTCCCCAATGCTCAGGCGCGAGCTCGTTGAAGGCCACCTTTCCGACCTCGGCGACGGCCTGCTCGCTCGCGTCGACCAGCCGCTCTCCGGCGGCCGTGAGCCGGACGGCTCGAGCGCGATGATGCGCGTGAGCTTCCGTGCCGGCGACTGCCGGGCGACGCACGAGCCCCCGCTGCTCGAGCGAGATGAGCGTCTGGCTCATCGTCTGCGCGCTCACCATCGCCCGTCGCGCCAGCTGAGCATTCGACAGGCCGCTTCGCCGCCGGAGCACGGCGAGGATGGTGAACTCCGACATCGTCAACTGCAGTGGGGCAAGCGTGCGATTGAGCTCCGTGCGCAGCGCACGGTCAAACCGCCCGATGGTGTAGATGAGGCGATTCGCGGCCGCATCAATGGGCAGGGTCGCGCTCGGCTGGGTGCCGTTGCCGGACGACCTGCGTTGGTGATGATTCACAGGGGTGTCCCTCCTCGCGCGGCGTGCGACCGGAGGAGGAAGCGAACCGCTGTTGTACACCGGCTGTTGCCGGCCGGCGCGATCACAGGGGAGGTTAACTGTCGACACCGCGCCTCGTCAAGCCGAGCGTGCCGACAAATTGGAAGTGTGGCACATCGGTGTCACGGGTCGGTATGGGTGGATCGTGCGGAACTCACATGGCTTCGCCCGCACAGGGAATGGCGCCCATGACGCAGGTGGATGAGCGAAGCACGACCGATGGGTCGCGGGTTGCGATCGACACGGTGACGTCCGGTCGGCCCTGGACCGAGCCGCTGCGCTCCGTCTACCGGGCCCCCTGGGTGGCGGCCCGCCGCTGGCGTGAGCAGGGTGGACGGGTGGTCGGTCTGCTCGGCGGATGCGCGCCGCGCGAGCTGATCATGGCCGCCGGCATGCTGCCGATGCGACTCCGCCCGGCTGCACTCGACGCGGAGCCGCCCGCACCGCTGCCGGATGGCCTGGCACGGGAGCTGACGCCGTCGACGGCGGCGGTGCTCGCGGCGCTGTGGGGTGGCGGGCTGCGCTGGATCGACGCCCTGCTGATCGGCCGGGACTGCGAGGCGCACACAAAGCTCTTCTACGTGCTCCGCGAGCTCGCCGCAGAGCGCCCCGACCGCCTTCCGCCGGTCGCGTTCTCAGACATGCTGCGCCTGCCCTCACGCACGAGCGCCCGGTACAACCGGCGCCGCCTCGCCGACCTGCGCGGGGTCGTCGGCGGCTGGGCCGAGCGTTCGATCTCCGATGCCGAGCTCGTCGCGGCCGTCGCCGACAGCGCCCGCACGGCGGCGGCGTTGGCGGCCCTCGACGAGCTGCGCATCGCACGCCGGGTGTCCGGAGCTGATGCTCTGCTTGCCGCCGTCGCGGCGCAGATGCTTCCGGGTCCCGCCGTCCGCGAGGCGCTCGCGGCCGCCGCCGGGCCCCCTCGCACGGACGTCGTGCCGGTCTTCCTGACCGGATCCGATCTCGATGACACGCACGCCTACGAGGCGATCGAGCAGGCGGGAGCGGCGATCGTGGGCGAGGATCACGGCTGGGGCGACGACGGCCGCGAGGTCGCCGCCGCGACGAGCGACCCTCTCGACGGCATTGTCGACCGCTACCAGTTCAGCGCGCGTCGCTCCGCACGAGCCGGCTTGGAGCGCGTGGTCCGCACTGCCGAGCGGGTGCGACGCTCCGGCGCTCGCGGGGTGCTTCAGGTGATCCGCCCCGACGACGAGGCCTCGGCCTGGGAGCTTCCCGCGCTGCGTGCCGCGCTTCCGGATCTTCCGGTGCACAGCGTCCGGCTCGCTCAGGAGGACCGTCCCGCGCTGCGCGAGGCGACCGCGGAGATCCTCTCGACGATCGGGGCGATTCGTGTCTGACGCCTCGGCGCTCCGGCGCCGTCCGGAGCTGCGCTGCACCGCGGAGATCTCCCGGTATCAGCGCGCGTGGTTCGCCGCGCTGCGGGAGCGCGTCGCCGACGGTGAGCCGTTCGCGGTGCTGAGCGCCGATTCCCCGCACGAGATCTATCGCGCGATGGACATCCCCTACGTGGTCGTGCAGTGGTGGTCCTCGCTCATCGCGGCCAAGCAGCTGGGCCCGCGCTACCTGAGCACGCTCGCGTCCGCCGGGTATCCGGACACGCTCGAGCAGTACAACGCGCTTCCCTTCGGCGAGCTGCTCGCCGACGACCCCGGGACGGCGCCGTGGGGGGGGCTGCCGCGGCCGACGATCCTGCAGGGAGCGCTGTCGAGCGATTCGATGCGGCAGCTGTATGAGACATGGGCGCGACGATCAGGTGCCGCGTTCTACCCGCTCGAGCGATCGGTCGACGTCCGCTGGAAGGTGGAGGCCGACTGGTGGGAGCAGCTGCCCGAGCATTGGGACGAGTTCCTGGCGGCGGAGCGGCTCGACCTGCTCACCGATGAGCTGACCGGCCTCATCCACTCACTGGAGCGGGCGACCGGCCGGCGATTCGACGAGACATCGTTCGCAGAGGCGATGCGCCTGTCCAACGAGCAGGCACGGCTCAACCGCGGCACCCGCGACCTCGTCGCGCGGACGGTCCCCGCGCCGGTGAGCGCCGGGGAGACGATGCCGGCCGTGATGATCCCCCAATGGCACCGCGGCAGCGGCTGGGCGCGCGACGCCGCGCGACTGCTCAACGCCGAGATCCGCGAGCGCGTCGAGGAGGGCGTCGCCGCTCACCCCGGCGAGCGGCTGCGACTCATGTGGCTGGGCCGCGGCCTGTGGTCGAGCCTCGGGCTCTATCAGCACTTCCAGGAGCGCCACGATGCCGTGTTCGTCTGGTCGATGTACCTCGGACTCGCCGCCGACGGGTACCTGCGCTCGTTCGATGGCGGCCGCGATCCCCTGCGCGCGCTCGCTGCGCGGTTCGTTCCCGTCGGCGAGGAGCTCCGGATGCCGACATGGTCGAGCGCGTGGCACCTCAAGGAGGCGAAGCTCCACCGGATCGACGGGGTGGTGAGCCTCGGCGAGGAGGACTTCTTCAGCGTCAGGCGCCTGGAGGAGGCGGGGATCCCGGTGTTGAGCGTTCGCGCCAACAACGTCGACCGGCGGACATGGAGCGAGGCGGAGCTCACGGACCTGGTCGACCGATTCATCGAGGAGCGGGTGTGGCCCGCCAGGCACGAAAGGAGCGCATGACCGACGCGCCATCGACAGCCCCGCTCGACGGGGCGCCAACCTCCGCCCCGCTCGACGGGATCCGCGTGATCGACCTCACGCGCGCGCTCGCGGGGCCATACTGCACGTTGATCCTCGCCGGGCTCGGCGCCGACGTCATCAAGATCGAGGATCCGCGCGGCGGAGATATCTCTCGCGGCAACGCGCCCTACGTCGGCGCCGACGGGCTCACCCTCGCCGCGACCGGTCCCGACGACCTGTCGCTGGCGGTGCTCACCCGCCTGCGGGGGAAGCGCAGCGTCACCCTCAACCTCAAGCACCCCGAGGCGCGCGAGGTGTTCAGCGATCTCGTGCGCACCGCCGACGTCGTCGTCGAGAACTTCACCAGCGGGACCGCCGACCGCCTCGGGGTGGGGTACGACGTCGCTCGCGCGGCCAATCCGGCGATCATCTACTGCGCGATGAGCGGGTTCGGCGCCGACGCCGACCCCGGCGTGCGCGCGATGGACACGATCATCCAGGCGCTGAGCGGCGTGATGCTCTCCAGCGGCGGCCCGGACGATCCCCCGATCCGTGTCGGCGTGCCGATGGCCGACGTGATGACCCCCACCTGGGCGACCGTGGGGATCCTCGCGGCCCTCGCGCGCCGCCATCGGACCGGGAAGGGCGACTTCGTCGACGTGTCGATGCTGGGTGTGCTCACCTCGCTGGTCGCCACCGAGGATTGGCAGGCTCTCGCTGATCTCGGTCAGCCGATGCGGACCGGACCGACGCTTCCGCGCCTGGCGCCGTTCGGCGTCTACCGCTGTGCCGACGGGTGGTTCGCGCTCGTCGCGCCACAGGACCGCCTCGTCGAGCGGCTCGTCGACGTCATGGGCCGACCCGAGCTGCTGAAGGACGCCCGGTTCGCCACCCGCGACGCGCGCGTCCATCACGACGCCGACTTGACGCGGGAGATCGAGCGATGGTCGGCGAAGCTGCCCGGCGCGGAGGTCGCACGGCGGCTCGCCGCCGTCGGCGTGCCGGTCGCCCCGATCCGGTCTCCGATCGAGGCGGTAGGGGACCCACGGGTGTGCGCCCGCGAGGAGACGATGCCCGTCGAGCATCCGACCCTCGGCGAGATCGAGGGGCTCCGGACGACCGGGGTACCGATCCGCATGCGTGAGGGACACGTCGGCTTCGACCGCCTGGCGCCACGCCTGGGAGAGCACACCGACGCGGTGCTGGAGGAGGTCCTCGGCTATGGGAAGGCGAGGATCGCGCAGCTGCGCGGCGACGATGTCATCTGACGCACGGGGCGCGCCGACGCGCTCAGCGACGACTGTCGAGGCCCATGTTCGCCACGCACCGCTCCAGGGCGCCGGCGAAGGCCTTCACCTCGTCCGGGCTGAACCCGTCGAACAGCCGGTCCTCGACGTCGTCGATCGCCAGATCCCAGCCCGTGAGCAGATCCCGTCCGGCGCCGGTCAGCTCAGCCCGCAGGATGCGTCGGTTGTCGGGATCTGGCCTGCGCTCGATGAGATCCATGCGCTCGAGCTCCGCGATCACCTCGTGCATCGATTGCGGCGAGACGAGCGCCCGCCGCGCCAGCTCTGCGTTGGACAGCCCCGACTCCTGACGCAGCGCGATCAGGACGATCGCCTGAGGACCGGAGAGCGTCAGCCTGGCCGCGGTCAGGTGATGCCCGACGGCTCGGGAGAGACGGGTGAGCGCATAGCTGATCGGGACCCCGTTGAGGTCTCGTTCGGCGGCACGCCTGCGGCCATTGCCCATGACGCCACAGCCTATGCGCCCGAGCTCGTCGATGCGTTCGCGCGGCGGTGGCCCGGAGCCTCGTATATCAGGCGACTTGACATCCCTCGACCTGCTCTGTACCGTCACGTGACCGAACAGGAGAGCCGATGACAACCGTCAACCGCGTCTCGTCACCCGGACGCTACGAGGGATACTCCGCACAGCTGTATGACACATGGGTCCGGACCTCGTTCTACGTGACGGTCCGGGACGGGACCCGGCTGGCTGTTGACCTCTATCGCCCGGCCGCGGGCGGCGAGGTGAGCGACACTCCCCACCCGGCGATCTGGATTCACACTCCCTACCAGCGCGGCGTGCTCGATGAGGACGGGAACGTGCAGTGCACGGGATCGCTTTACATGGAGCTGCGTGACCTGACGCTGTACGGCTACGTGCTCGCGATCGTCGACACGCGCGGCAAGGGAGCCTCCTTCGGTCACCGGCGCGGCATGCAGGACCGCACCGAGGCGCGTGACGCGTACGACATGACCGAGTGGCTCGCCGCGCAGCCGTGGTGTGACGGCTCGGTCGGGATGGTGGGCTGCTCATACCTGGGCGGCAGCCAGGACAACGCCGCGACCCTCACGCCTCCCAGCCTGAAGGCGATCTTCCCGGGGGCGACCTGCTTCAACCGCTACGACTTCGTGTGCCGCGGCGGGCTGACGGCGCAGTATCACACGCGCCCGGAGGATCCGCGCGATCAGGGCGTCGACAGCATGCCCGTCGATGAGGACCCCGACGGCTCCATGCTCGCGGCCGCCCGCCGTGAGCACGAGCGCAACTCGACCATGGCCGACATCTGGTCGGACATCCCCTTCCGCGACGACCGCTCCGAGGCGCTCGGCAGTCGGTTCTGGGAGGAGACGAGCCTGAGCACGTTCCGCAACGCGGTCGAGATGGATGGCCCGGTGATGTACCGGTGGACGGGCTGGCACGACGAGCTCTCCGCCGACCAGTTCGTCGCCGCCGCCAACCTGTCCAACGTGGTGAAGGTCCTGATGGGACCGGAAACCCACTGCCGCAGCGACTGCTTTGACATGTTCGCCGAGCATCTGCGCTTCTTCGACCGCTACCTGAAGGGCGTCGAGAACGGGATCGACGGCGAGGACCGCTTCCACTACTACACCTACAACGCGCCGGACGGGTCCCGCTGGTCGAGCGCGCCGCGTTGGCCGGTGCCCGGCATGGAGTATCAGCGCTGGTACCTGGATGCCGGGGATCGCCGGGATGGCGGTCCCACGCTGCGCCGCACGCGCCCTCGGCGGGAGGCGGGCATCGACTTCGCGGTCGACTACTCGGTGATCACGGGCGAGCCGGTCACGCCCTTCTGGCCGAGCTCGCAGCACGGGCACGGAGTGAGCTTCGACACCGGGGCGCTCGCCGAGGAGCTGCGGCTCACCGGCCATTTCGTCGTGTCGCTCTGGCTCTCCTCCACGTGCGTCGACGGTGACACGTTCGCCTACCTGGAGGAGCTCGCTCCGGACGGGTCCTGCGAGGTGCGCGCCCACGGCCGCCTGCGCTCAAGCCACCGCCGCCTCGGGACGGCCCCCTACGACTATCTCGGGCTGCCGTATCACCGAAGCTTCCGTGAGGACGCATTGCCGCTCGTGCCGGGCGAGCCGGCTGAGCATGTCTTCGATCTGCTGCCGACATCGACGGTCGTGCGCCCCGGGTGTCGGCTGCGCCTGGTCGTGACCGGCGCCGATCCCCGCCAGCGCTCGCACCTGGGATTCGACCCGCCGCCCCTCGTGACCGTGCACACCGGCCCCGGCATGGCGTCCTACATCGATCTGCCGGTCGTTACCGAGGCGGGTCGCGGATGATCGACAGCGTCACCGCCGTCCCCCACGACACGACGGCGGACATCTACAGTCCGTGCGCGCTTCCCGACACGCCGGCGGCGGCGGAGTTGGAGGCGGCCGGCTACGTGCAGGAGGAGTACTTCGTCAGCGGCGCTGGGGACGTGTACGGATCGGGGGAGGCAGTTCCCAAGGTCATCCGTGGCGGCGTGGAGTTCGTTACGCGGCTCCTCATCGCCCGCCCGCGGGATCCCGCGGGCTTCTGCGGTCGGGTTCATCTCAGCGGGATCCACCCGTTCCTGGATGGCGTGCAATGGAACTGGGCGGCGCCGCTGGTGCTCGGAAGCGGTTCCGCCTACGTGGCCGTCGGGACCGGGACCGACGCCCACTCCCGCGGCCTGTCGACCTTCGAGGCTCCGGTTGCGGGCCCGGCGGTGACCCGCTGGTTCGACTCGCGGCGCTACGCGCCGCTGAGCTGGCCCGAGGAGGATGGCATCCGGTGGACGGTGTTCTCCGACGTCGCGGCGATGCTGCGCCGACCGGACCGGCCGATCCTGGGTGATCTCCAGGTCAGCCACGTGTACGCGTCGGGCTGGTCGTTTCTCGGCAGCTTTCTGCGCACCTACATCAACGAGGGCTTCCACGAGCTGCTGCGGCGGCCCGACGGCGGACCGCTGTTCGACGGTTACGCGATCGGGATCTCCAGCCCATGGCAGCGGCCCGGGTACCTTCCGATCAACTCCGCGACGTCCACGAGGCGGATCGACGATCCCCGCCGCCGGCTACGGCCGATCGACGTGCCGGTGATCGAGTTCCTGTCCCAGAACGAGGGTGCGCTCAACGGTGGCCCCCAGGCCGCCGACATCGATGAGGGGCTCGGCCGCCACCGGCTGTACGAGGTCGCCGGGACCTCCCACGAGGATCTCGGCGTCGAGGTGCCGCGCACCAACCTTCTCCAGCTCGCCGAGCGGCGTCACCCGCTCGCGCAGGCGGAGGCGGGACCGGCGGGAGCCTACGCTGTGTCCGACGTTCCGCTGCGGCTGATGTTCTCGGCCACCATGGAGAACCTTCATCGCTGGGTCACTGAAGGGGAGCCGCCGCCGGCCAGCCGCCGGCTTGAGCTGGACAAGGCTCAGGAGGTCGCGCGCGACGAGCTCGGCAACCCGCTCGGCGGTGTCCGCTCCGTCCAGCTCGATCTCCCACTCGCACGGTACGGCCGACCGCCGAACCGGGAGCTGGCGGATGAGACCGAGCATTACCTGCCGATGTACCGGATCCCGCTCGCGCCCGAGGAGATCGCGCGCCGCTACCCCGCAGGACGCGAGCAGTATCTGGAGCGGGCATCGGCCGCCGTGGAGCGTATGGTGCGTGAGCGCTGGATCCTGCCGCGCGACGCGCCCGGATATGCCTTGCGGATCGAGGCCGCCGCGGACGCGGCTTTTTCAGCTCTCTGACCGGACGCCGGACCCTGCGGCGCATCGGCTCTCCCGCGCCGTCGAGTAGCCTGGCGATGGCTCCTGATGCTCTCAGGACAGAGTTCTCCGGACGCTCAGCAGGGGGCTGACGAACATGATCTCGACCAATCAACTCAAGAACGGCAACCACATCGAAGTCGACGGCACCGTCTACAAGGTGCTCGAGTTCCAGCACGTCAACCCCGGCAAGGGGGCTGCGTTCGTGCGCACGAAGCTGCGCCGCGCCTCCGACGGCAACGTGATCGACAAGACGTTCCGGGCGGGGGAGAAGTTTCGCTCCGTGCGCACCGAGGTGCGGCGCATGCAGTACCTCTACAACGACGGGGCGGACGCGCACTTCATGGACTCCGAGACCTACGAGCAGCTCACGATCCCGGTGCCGGCGCTCGCGGACGACCTGCGCTGGTGCAAGGACAACGACGAGGTCGAGGTGCTCTACATCGACGAGTCGCCGGCCGCGCTGCAGCTGCCGAGCGCCGTCGACCTCGAGGTCACCCAGACCGAGCCCGGCCTGCGCGGCGACACCGCGTCGGGTGGGGGCACGAAGCCCGCGACGCTGGAGACGGGTGCTCAGGTGCAGGTGCCGCTGTTCGTCGAGCAGGGCGAGAAGGTCCGCGTCGACACCCGCACGGGGAAGTACGTCTCGCGCGCGTGAGCGGCGGGCGCGCCGGGTGGCTCAGCCGGCCTCTCGCCCTCGGAACAGCTCGGCGAGCGCGACGGCCGTCGCCACCCCGGCGTTGAGCGACTCGAGGCCGGGCCGGCCGCCGGGGATCCGCACGAGCGCGTCGCACGTCTCGCGCGTGCGCCTGCGCAGGCCCTCGCCCTCGGCCCCGACGACGAGCACGGTGCGCGCGTCGAACTCCGTCTGCGCGAGCGTCGCTGGCCCGCGCTCGTCCAGGCCGTAGACCCAGTAGCCCATCGACTGCAGCCGCTCGAGCGCGCGCGCGAGGTTCGTGACCCGGAACGTGTCGACGAGCTCGGCGCCGCCGACGGCGATGCGCGCGACGAGCGGCGAGACCTCGGCGGAGCGGTTCTTGAGCACGAGCACCCCGTCGACTCCGAAGAACGCGGCGCAGCGCAGGATCGTGCCGAGGTTCTGGGGATCGGAGATCTGGTCGAGCGCGAGCACGACGTGTCCGTCCGCCAGCCGCCCGAGGTCCGCCTCGGTGAGCGGTCGCCGCCGGCTCACGATCACCGCCGCGCCCTGGTGCTTGTCCTCGTCGCTGAGCCCGGTGAGGTGCCGGAACTCCGGCCAGCCGACAAGCTCAGGCCGCACTCCGCTGCGCCGCGCGAGCGCGATCAGATCGGCGTGATACGCCCCCTTGCCGCCGAGCAGCATCCGCCGCACGGCGCCCGGTCGGGCGAGGAGCACGGCGCGGACCGAGTGCTTTCCGTAGACGGTCTCGGTCGGCGAGGGCACGGCCCGAGGCTACTCGGCGACCGGTCGTCGGCACCGGGCGGACGATTCTTGGCACTCTGCGCACGAGAGTGCCAAACCGCCGTCGAAACGCGCTATAGTGGCGCGCGCTGGCACTCTCGATGGTCGAGTGCCACGCAGGACGGGCATCAGTAGCACACTTCAAACGGAGGTCATGGTTCATGAATCTCAAGCCTCTCGGCGATCGCCTGATCGTGCGGGCGATCGAGGAGGAGGAGACCACGGCGAGTGGGATCGTCCTCCCCGACACGGCCAAGGAGAAGCCCCAGAAGGGCAAGGTCATCGCTGTCGGTGACGGCAAGGTCAACGAGGACACCGGCAAGCGCACGCCGCTTGATGTCGCCGAGGGCGACGAGGTGCTCTACAGCAAGTACGGCGGGACCGAGATCAAGGTCGACGGCGAGGAGCTCCTCGTCCTCCGCGAGTCCGACGTGCTGGCCAAGGTCCAGTAGCAACCCAGGAGAACGAAGAATCACATGGCACACAAGGAACTGAAGTACGACGCGGACGCCCGCAGGGCCCTTGAGCAGGGCGTCGACGCGGTCGCCAACGCCGTCAAGGTGACGCTCGGCCCGCGCGGCCGCTACGTCGTCCTCGACAAGAAGTTCGGCGCTCCGACGATCACGAACGACGGCGTGACGATCGCCCGTGAGATCGAGGTCGAGGACGTCTTCCAGAACCAGGGCGCGCAGCTCGTGCGCGAGGTCGCGACGGCGACGAACGACGTCGCCGGCGACGGCACGACGACCGCGACGGTGCTCGCCCAGGCGATCGTCCGCCAGGGTCTGAAGAACGTCACCGCCGGCGCGAACCCGCTCGCGCTCAAGCGCGGCATCGAGAAGGCCGTCGACAAGGTCGTCGAGAACATCGGCACCCAGTCGAAGGTGATCTCCGGCAAGGACCAGATCGCC